>ENA-OQJX01000113-OQJX01000113.1-human-gut-metagenome-genome-assembly--contig:-NODE-113-length-54477-cov-6.669844_pt1 | contig 54477 bp, 50 predicted proteins | sample MGYA00242615_ERZ504782 | MGnify/ENA primary metagenome ERZ504782 (study PRJEB26092, sample SAMD00036354) | human gut metagenome | host: Homo sapiens | study: EMG produced TPA metagenomics assembly of... | reverse complement strand
CCAAAAAGACGCTCAAAGTATAGGCAAAAACAATGGCAAAATAACAAAGCAGGCTGTTTGTAAAAATCAAACAGTTTCTAAGCAGTTGTGTTAAGTTTGATATAGTAGCATGGAGGCACAGAGTCGCGGAGCTCTGATTAGCATATAAGAAAGCTTTGTGAACACTGTGTCTCTTTTATTTGGATCATTGAAAATCCCTTTAACTTATGTGTTTATGAGATTGATTAATTTAATAGGTTTATTTTTCCTGTTGTTCTCCTTTGTGGTAACAGGGCGGGATCTCTCTGTCCGGCAATCCGGAAAAGAATTGCTCCAGCATCCCAGGTTACTTTTCAGTAAGCAAGAGGAACAGCGGATTCGTGATTTATTTGGAACCGAACCTTTATTGGATAGCTTATACGTCGGCCTGATGAAGGAGGCAGAACGTTTGTTGCTGGTTCCTCCGCAGGAAGATCCTCGAAGGGAAATAAAAAACACGAAAGATATACTGCCTATCAGCCGTGAACAGGTTTACCGGATGGTAAACCTGGCCCTGGCCTACCGGTTAAGCGGAGACAGACGTTTTGCGGAGAAGGCGGAGAAAGAGTTGGTCCACGTTTGTAATTTCCCTGACTGGGACCCTATTCACTACTTGGATGTGGCGGAAATGACGACGGCTGTAGCCATTGGTTACGATTGGCTGTACGATGTGTTGGCTCCTTCGACCAGACAGTTGGTTGTTCATTCAATTAAAACAAAGGCATTGGATCTTGTCGTTGAGGAATATAACACCGGAAATGCGGATTCTTGGGCGAAACGCGAAACGAACTGGAATGTGGTTTGCAATACCGGAATGGTATTGGGTGCTTTGGCCATTGAAGAGCATTATCCGGAACTGGCCAAGCATATCATTGGTGAAGCGGTCAGGTATATCCCGAACTGCCTGAAGCATTTTGCACCGGATGGTGTTTGCTACGAGGGACCTGCTTATTGGGGATATACGAACATGTACTTATCTCTTTTGTTGAAAGCGTTGAATGATAATTTTGGCGGGGACTTCGGACTTTCGGAAATGGTGGGAGTGGATAAAAGCGTCCTGTATTATATGCATAGCACAAGCCCTTCCGGCAAGATATTCAATTTTGCCAATTCCGGTAGTACGGCTCCTGCGGCAGAGCCTATTTACTTTTATTTCAGTCGGGCTTTCAACCAACCGGAAGTAGCGACATTTTATCGGGATGTCTTGTCAAAGACGGTCCATGAGGGAAATTATTTCAGATTCTACTTCCTGTCCATTCCTTGGTATGATACGGCCTCTTCTACTGCTGATGCTTTGCCGAAACTGAAGGTGTACGAAGGTATCAATGACATTGTCGTGTTCAACGGAAACCGGAATATTCCTAACAGTCTCTATCTGATTGCTAAACCGGAGATCCGGATATGGCGCACCAACAGCTGGATATAGGAACCTTTATTGTCGAGATGAACGGGATAAGGTGGACGGACGATCTGGGGACTGATAACTATAACCTACCCGGATTCTGGGATTATAAGCCGGATGGACAGCGCTGGACGTATTTCAGAAATTCGAATTTCAGCCACAATACGTTGTCGATTGACCATAAACTGCAAAACTCGGCCGGGACAGGTGAGATCGATCGGCTGGACGATAGGGCCGCCCAACCTTTTGTCACAATGAATATGAGCACGGCTTATGCCGGACAGAGCCGTTTTGTTTATCGGACATTTCGTATGCTTGATGATACCCGTATACTGGTTACGGACAGTGTAGGTTGCAGAGCCCGTCCCAGTCGGTGCAATGGTCCGTGATAACTTCGGCAGACGTTGAATGTAAAGGAAATACTGCCGTTCTCAGGAAAGACGGTAAATCTTTTTCCTTGAAGATTGCTTCACCCACCAATGCTTCTTTTACGACAAAGGCGGCAAAAAGAGGGACGGAAGCGGAGAAACCGATAGAGGGGTATACGGTCCTATCGGCATCAGTATCGGGTGAGCCTGTACAAGTGATCAAAGTTCTCCTGTCGGGAGAATAGAAGAGTAGTTACATTAAAAAATAAATAATATAAAGATGGTAAAAGTGAAGCATTTAATGGGCATGGCACTCAGTGTTGCGTTGATTTCCTGCGGAGGAACAGGAAATGGGTTTGTTGAAGAGAACGTAGAGTTTGCCCGTAAACAGATAGGACAAGAAATCGAGCTGATCGAGGCGAGCGGCAAGTTTATGAACCCGACTACGCTGAATCCGGACGGTTCCGTTTATTATTGTAACTTGGCGGACTGGCGCAGTGGTTTTTTCCCCGGTTCGGTTTGGTATTTGTATGAATTGACAGGGGATAAGAGCCTGTTGCCTCTTGCACAGAAATACACGGAAGCGGTGAAAGATGCCAAAAACATCAAGTGGAACCATGATGTCGGCTTTATGATTTATTGCAGTTTTGGGAACGGTTTGCGTCTAACGGGCGATCCGGAATACAAGGAGGTGATTGTCGAAGCTGCCCGTTCCTTGTCTACCCGCTTTCGGCCGGTAGCGGGGATTATCCAGTCATGGGACGTGGATAGAGGATGGATTTCGGAACGGGGCTGGGAGTGTCCGGTGATCATCGATAATATGATGAATCTCGAACTGTTGTTTGCCGCTACACGGTTGTCCGGTGACTCTGCTTTCTATAAGGTTGCCGTTTCGCATGTCGACCGTACTATAAAGGAACAATATCGCCCGGATGGCAGTTGTTATCATGTGGTGGATTATAGCATGAAAGACGGCTCCGTACGCAATCGGCATACGGCACAGGGATATGCGCACGAATCGGCATGGAGCGTGGACAAGCCTGGGGCATTTACGGTCTGACGCTGTGTTACCGGGAGACCGGAGACCGGAAGTATCTCGACCTGGCTTTAAAAGCGGTCCGTTTTATGTTCAGTCATAAAAATACGCCCGAAGACCTTGTATTTTATTGGGATATGGATGCCCCGAACATTCCTGACGATTACCGGGATGCTTCGGCCGCTGCTTGTATCGCCTCCGCTTTGTATGAGATTAGTACGATGGATGTGCCTGAACCGCAAACGTATAAGGCATATGCCGACCGGATCATGAAAAGTCTGGCTTCTCCGGCTTACCGAGCTGAGTTGGGTACGAACGGAAACTTTTTGCTGATGCATTGTGTCGGAAGTATTCCGCATAATGGAGAAATAGATGTCCCGTTGAATTATGCTGACTATTACTTCCTGGAAGCTTTGAAGCGGAAACGAGACATTGAGCAAAAAGGCTCCAAAGGCTGCTAATTACATCTGCAAAACCGGTTCGCGCCGCAGGTGCAAGTAGGCCCGTATCCACCGTTCTGTATTTCGTCGCAATACAGGTCGTACATTTTCATTTTGACCTGGTTGCTGATCCGGCGAAATTCACCGGCAATGGATTCGGGCGTACCTTTTGCACGTGCCGGGTTGTAGAAGCTGGTGTGTATCAGGTTGCGTACTTTTCCTGTGAAAGCTGGGCAGTTTTCTTCCGCATCTCTGCTGACGGTGATCACATAGTCCCAGGGGGCATCTATATATTCTTCTACCGCTTCCGGTTTATGATGACTGATATCGATGCCGGAAGATGCCAGTGTCTGGACGGCGAGCGGATGTACCTCTATGGCCGGACTGATCCCGGCGGAATGAACGATAAGCGTTCTGTCAAATGATTGTAGCCAGCCTTGTGCCATCTGGCTGAGGCAACTGTTGTCGGAGCAAAGGATTAATATTTTCATGTTCTTCTTTTTCTATTTAACAAACAAATGTAATAAATGTTAGGCTTTAGAGATAATATTTCATCTTTGCTGCCGATTGATTTTTTTTATTGCATGAAAGATATCGTTTATATAGGCTCGTTATTGTTCGCTCTGATACTTGTCTCTTGTGAAAAACGAGTTGCCCCTTTTCCTGATAATCAAGTCACCGAGGTTCTTTTGAGAATCATCCGGACAGCTTGAATTTGCAAATGTCGTTTTACAAACATCGGACTCTGTTTTCATGACGGGAGTTTCCACTGATGTCAATGAAAGTTCCCGTGCTTTCTTCCTTACCTTCGCCTGGAATTTCCAGTTTGGACGGAAATATCAGAGCAGCGGAAAGAAAATCTGGAATCAAGATACGGATGCTGGCGTGATGAATACTTCCAAATAATGAATTTTTGCGGGCCTAACTCCTGTTCTTTATTATTATTTCGGCAATATTTCGTATATTTACAGCCTATTATGCTTATGAGCAATTGCCACAGAGCCCGGGATGATGCAAAAGATTTGGATAGAGATATATGAGACCAGAAGATATTACAGAACAGGACGAAAACGAAACAATAAAAGATACGGAAGGACAACCGGCTGCTGATGAAAACAGGGATGAGACTGTCGAAACGGAAGCAAGCCGGGAGATACATTCGGAATATAAGATACCGGGCAAATCGGAAAGCCGGGTTTCTTATCATTTGTCGGGTATGTATCAGGATTGGTTCCTCGATTATGCCTCCTATGTAATTTTGGAGCGTGCCGTTCCGCATATCAACGACGGACTGAAACCCGTACAGCGCCGAATCCTGCACTCGATGAAGCGACTGGACGATGGGCGCTACAACAAGGTGGCGAACATTGTCGGACATACCATGCAATTCCACCCGCATGGCGACGCCTCTATCGGTGATGCACTGGTACAGCTCGGACAGAAAGACTTGTTGATCGACTGCCAGGGAAACTGGGGTAATATTCTCACTGGTGACGGTGCTGCGGCTCCGCGTTATATCGAGCGCGCCTCTCCAAGTTTGCGCTTGAAACGGTCTTCAATCCGAAAACGACTCTCTGGCAACTTTCCTACGACGGACGGAACAAGGAGCCGGTGACGCTTCCCGTCAAGTTCCCTTTGTTATTGGCACAAGGTGTGGAAGGTATCGCCGTAGGGCTTTCTTCCAAAATATTGCCGCATAATTTCAACGAACTTTTGGATGCATCCGTCGCTTATTTGCGAGGGGAAGAGTTTACCTTGTATCCCGATTTCCAGACCGGCGGGTATATTGATGTTTCAAAATATAACGACGGTGAACGCGGTGGTTCCGTAAAGGTGCGTGCCAAGATTACAAAACTGGACAACAAGACGCTTGTCATCAGCGAGATCCCATATGGAAAGACAACCTCTACTTTGATTGAATCGATCCTGAAAGCAAACGATAAGGGAAAGATCAAAATCAAGAAGGTGGATGATAATACGGCCCGTAACGTGGAAATCCTCGTGCACCTGGCTCCAGGTGTCTCTTCCGACAAAACGATCGATGCGTTGTATGCTTTCACGGATTGCGAGATCAGCATTTCACCGAATTGTTGTGTCATTATGGACAACAAGCCGCACTTCCTGACGGTAAGCGATGTGCTGAAGCATTCGACTGACGACACGCTTCACCTGCTCCGTACCGAACTGGAGATACAGAAAGGGGAATTGGAAGAATCGCTCTTTTTCGCTTCCCTGGAAAAGATATTCATCGAAGAACGCATCTACAAAGACAAGGAGTTTGAAGAGGCGAAAGATATGGACGAGGCGATCGCTCACATCGACAAACGCCTTGACCCGTTCAAACCGCACTTTATCCGCGAAGTGACCCGTGAGGATATCCTGAAACTGATGGAGATCAAGATGGGACGTATCCTTAAGTTCAATACGGACAAATGTAATGCGACCATTGCCCAGTATAAGGAAGAGATTGCCAAGATTGACGACCATCTGGCGCATATCGTGGATTATACGGTCGACTGGTTTATGATGCTGAAAGAAAAATACGGCAAGAACTATCCGCGTATGACCGAGGTGCGCAATTTCGACACGATCGAGGCGACTAAAGTGGTCGAAGCGAACGAAAAACTATATATCAACCGTGCCGAAGGATTTATAGGGACAGGTTTGAAGAAGGACGAATTTGTCTGCAACTGTTCCGACATCGACGATATTATTCTTTTCTACCGCAACGGCACGTACAAGGTCGTGAAGGTGAGCGAGAAGATGTTCGTCGGAAAAGATATTCTTTACTTGAATGTCTTCAAGAGGAATGATAACCGTACGATCTATAATGTGATTTATCGGGATGGAAAGGTGGGATATAATTATATCAAACGTTTTGCCGTAACAGGTGTGACACGTGATAAGGAATATGATATTACCAAGGGAACGGAAGGTTCTCGCATCCTTTATTTCAGTGCCAATGCCAATGGCGAAGCCGAGACGGTAAAGGTGATCCTGAAGCCGAAACCCCGCCAGAAATTACTTGTCTTTGAGAAAGATTTCAGCGAGATCGCGATCAAAGGGCGTGGCTCTATGGGGAATATCCTGACAAAGGCGGATATCCATAAGGTCAGCCTGAAGCAGAAAGGAAGTTCGACCTTGGGAGGCCGTATGGTTTGGTTTGATCGCGATGTATTACGCCTGAATTACGACGGGCGTGGAGAGGAGTTGGGTGAATTCCAGAGTGACGATCTGATCCTGGTGATTCTTCAGAATGGCGATTTCTATACGACCAATTTCGATCTGAGCAACCATTATGAACCTACTATATTGAATATCGAGAAGTTCGATGCGAATAAGGTTTGGACGGCTGCCCTTTACGATGCCGACCAAAAGTATTATTATCTGAAACGTTTCCAGTTGGAGCTGGAAGCCGCAAGCAGAATTTCCTCGGTGAGAATCCGAAAAGTCGTTTGATGCTGCTTACCGACGAGGCTTATCCGCGAATCGAGGCGGTGTTTGGCGGGCATGACGCTTTTCGTGAACCGCTGGTGTTGGATGCGGAAGAATTCATTGCCGTGAAAGGATTCAAGGCGAAAGGAAAACGTATTTCGACTTTTGATATAGAAACAATCAACGAACTCGATCCCGTCCGTTTTGCTCCGGTGGAACAACCGCAGGAGCAGAATGACGATGATGGTGGGGAAGCGGATCTCGATCCGGATGCAGATAAGAGCAACTCGGATATTATCGATGAGATTACCGGGCAAATGAAGCTTTTTTGAGTATGAAGAATGAATAATTTAAAAAGAATGATTTAGGTGTCAACTGTTAAACGTCCACTATTAATTGTCAACTGTCAATTGTCAATTGTCAATTTCCTCTGCCTTCTCTTCCTTTGCCTCCCTTTTCCGGCAACCGCTCAGGCAGAGGAAGCGCCCCGCTCGACCAACGAGAGCACGATGGTCGGGATCGGCGGTTATAATTTGAGGGATACCTATCTCTCGCCTAGTACGGACATCAATTATACAGGTTGGGTGGCACGGATTCTCAATGAACGGATGAAAGTCGTACGGTTGGCAGACTATAATGTGTCCCGCCAGCAATTGATTAATGTGGAGTTCGGCTCGACCCGAAATGGTGCAGGGACAGCAAACGAATATGCCGGATTCGTGGATTATAGTCTGGGTTATCATTTCCGTTTTCCTCACCTGCAACCCGGATTGAAGGTCCTGACCGGAGCGTCCGCACGTCTTTCGGGAGGTTTTATCTATAATACGCGTAACAGCAACAATCCGGTTTCAGGCAAGGCGGATTTCGATTTGAACCTGTCAGCTATGGCAATCTATAATTTTAAGATCAAGGACTTTCCGCTCACGCTCCGTTATCAGGCGGAGATACCGTTTGCTGGTGTGCTCTTCTCGGTGCATAAGGGCGAACCCTATTATTTCTTGACGCAAGGTAGTGCGGACGGGATCGTGCGGTTCAGTTCGTTCCATAATAAGTTTGCGATGAGGAACTATTTCACGCTCGATATTCCGGTGTCGAGCTTTACGGTCCGTGTCGGTTACCTGAACAGTATGTACCGGACGGATGTGAACAGCATCAAGACGCATGTCCTCTCCAACTCGTTTATGATCGGACTTGTGAAAGAGTTTGTCTCTTTCGGAGGCAAGCGGTTGAAGAGCGAGCGAGATCGGTATAAAAGTGCTTACTATTAAAGATTTATGATTTATGAAACCTTTTCTCTTTTCCCTCTGTCTCCTCTTTTTCTTCGGTTGCGAGAAAGCAACGGAATATAATTCGTCCCCCCGTGATAATTTCGAGGCACTTTGGCGTATCATGGACGAGAACTATTGCTTCTTTGCTTTCAAGGATGTCGACTGGGACGAGGTGCACGACCGCTACAATCTGCTTGTTAAAGATACGATGGATCAGTACGAATTGTTTGATATCCTCGGCAAGATGTTGGCCGAGGTAAAAGATGGGCATACCAACCTGATCTCTTCTTTTGATATGTCTCGTTACTGGGCTTGGTATGAAGATTATCCGGCCAACTTCTATACCGAAATACAAGATAATTATCTCGGCACGGATTACAAGATTGCCGGAGGCATGAAGTACAAACGTTTGGCGGACGATAAGATCGGATATGTCTATTACGGTAGTTTTTCGAGCGGTGTGGGTGAAAACAACCTTGATTATATGTTCGCACATTTCAAGGGATGCAAAGGGTTGATATTCGATGTGCGCGACAATGGGGGCGGTTCCATGCTCTATTCCGACCGCATCGCCTCGCGTTTCCTTGAGGAAAGGATTCTGACGGGGTATACGCAATATAAGAAAGGAAACGGGCATAACGATTTCACCCAGCCCAGTCCGGTCTATCTTTCTCCTTCAGACCGTATTCGTTGGCCTTATCCGGTGGTCGTGTTGACCAATCGGCATTCCTATAGTGCCACGAACGATTTTGTCAATGTGATGCGTCTCCTTCCGCAAGTCACGGTCATGGGTGACCGTACGGGAGGCGGCAGCGGCTTGCCTTTCAGTTCGGAATTACCGAACGGATGGAGCGTCCGTTTCTCGGCCTGCCCGGTCCTGGATGTGAACAAACAGCATACGGAGTTCGGAATCGATCCGGACATTGCGGTTTCCATTACGGGCGAGGATATCCAAAAAGGACGGGATACGATCATAGAGGCGGCGATAGAGTTGTTGTTGGCAAAAGGGGATTACAAATAAAGAGAAACAGAAGTATCTTTTCCTCATAAAGATAGGATTATTTCTTCACTTAGACCGGTGTATTTTGCGATGGTCGCAATGTCTACTCCCGTGTTTTTCATCTTGGAAGCGACTTGGCGTATACCTTCTACTTTTCCTTCCGCTTTCCCCTCTATTCTCCCTTCTAATTTGGCTGTGCCGATCACGTCGTTTTGAATCATGATGGCGTCGAGGTGACGATCATAGACAAGGCGTTCCTCGGGCGACATCGAGTAGTATTTCAAAATCTCGCGTGCCTCTTTCAAGCCCGGTGCGGTCGTGTCAGGATGGATTGTGCCGTCTTTCAGGTATTCGATCCATTCGTCTAAAGGGGTAAGAGCCACTTTGTCGAACTCGTTTACACGGATCAGGATATATTCGGGGAAGATTTCGGCAGGAAGACGTGAGACGATCACATCCCGTTCACGCGTGTTGACACGCAGATGGTCTCCCGTATGTACACCGACGAAATGATTTTGGCCGTGATAGATATAGTCTGTCCCAATACCAATGTCGAAATAGAGGATGCTGATGGAGTAGACTTTCTTGATTTTCTCGTAGCCTTCGCCAAGCGAGATATGTTCAGTGATAGCTTTAGCTACGCCGTACAGGATGCGTTCCAAGTAGTGCAGTTCGCGTGTGTTCTGTATCTCGACAAGGATGATTTCGCCTTTGCTGTTCAAGGCTTTGATGTCGACACGGTTGAACTTGTCGTCGGCGCTTTCCTGGTTGCCTTCACTTTCGAGGATTTCGACGATCCTGATTTCTTCGTTCAGCATGACGGTCAGGAAACCGTCAAGCACATCGAAATTGGCCTTTTGGCGCAACAAACGCTTGATGGCCCAGTCGAAGCGAATATACCTGTCCTGCAACTTTTTTCTTTCCATCTCTTCCGTGATTTTCAGATCCGACCCTTTTTCTTTCATAGTTACTGTTTTTATTTGTTATTACTTGATCCACAAATATACATATTATTTATAAACGGGCAACGGATTGGGAAGAATGTTCAAGGTCGCCGCACCCAATCTTGCAACAACAATTTCTTATTTCTATGGAGAGAAAAATCTTTTTTGTCTCGGATAATTCTTTCTTAAGTGCTATTAATTCTGTAATCGGTGCCAGTGATTATATAATCAGTGATTGTGATTATATAATTGCTGGCACTGATTTTATAATCGCAACCACCGATTACAAAATTAATAGGCACTCCGATGTTTTTTTATGCCTATGTAGATAAGTTTTCCAGCAATATTTGCAGATTAACAGAATTTGTTTACCTTTGCAAACGCAATGCGGCTGTGGTGTAATTGGTAGCCACGTCAGACTTAGGATCTGATGCTTCACGGCGTGGGGGTTCGAGTCCCTTCAGCCGCACAAAAGAGTTTGTTCGATTGAGAGCAAGCTCTTTTTTTATTTGCCGGATGTTTCTATCTTTGTATCCTTGTCAAAATAAATAATAAGATGAAATATACCGGAATATATATCCTGTTGACGGTATTGTTGCTACTTGCCGCATGTACCGGAAAGCTGACGGAAGGAAAGGTGGTAACAGTGACGATAGAGCCACAACGTTTCTTTTCTGAAAAGATAGCAGGAGATAAGTTTGCCATCCATTGTGTAGTTCCATCCGGACAGAGTCCGGAGACGTATGATCCGACTCCAAGGCAAATGGTGCAGATCGGACAGAGCGAAGCGTATCTGCAAATCGGTTATATCGGTTTCGAGCAGGTATGGATGCAGAAGATTCGTGAAAATAATCCCGATTTGAAGATATTCGATGTCTCGCAGGGCATGCAGTTTGTAAAAGAGACGGAGGAAGAGGAGCACCGGCATGAAGGGCATGGTGATGGACATCATCACCATGCGGGCGGTATCGACCCACATATCTGGAGCTCCATCGAAGGGGCAAAGGTTATTGCCTGGAATACGCTGAACGCTTTTATTGAACTGGATAAGGAGAATACGGAGTATTATTGGAAAAATTATAACGATTTGCTGGCGGATATCGATAAGACGGAGGCTGAGATCAAACGTCTACTCGACCCGTTGACCGACCGTACTTTTATCATCTATCATCCTGCTTTGACTTATTTTGCCGATGAATTCAACCTCGTCCAACTTTGTATCGAGATGGATGGGAAAGAACCTTCACCTGCCCAGTTGAAGCAATTGGTAATGACGGCGAAGGAACACCATACGAAAGTTGTTTTTATCCAGCAGGAGTTCGATCAGAAAAATGCCGAACTGATTGCGAAAGAAACAGGTTGCCGGCTCGTGAAAATCAACCCGCTGGATTATCATTGGAATACGGAACTGATTCATATAGCGAAAGCATTGGCTGATGGAGAAACTGATTGACATAGAACATGTGACGGCCGCCTACGGTAATAAAACCGTATTGCGGGATATCTCTTTGACGGTTTGGAAAGGTGATTTCTTGGGTATTATCGGACCGAACGGAGGAGGGAAGACGACCTTGCTGAAGGTTATACTCGGCTTGTTGCCGCCTGTTTCCGGTATGATCCGCTTTTATGAGGACGGACAGATGGTCCCTTCTCTCCGGATCGGTTATCTTCCTCAGTTGAACAACATTGATAAGAAGTTCCCGATCTCCGTGCGCGAGGTGGTGACTTCGGGGTTGGCTTCAGAAAAGCCGCTGTTCCGTTCTTACAGTGCAAGCCAGAAACAGCGAGTGGAGGAGGTACTTGGAAAAATGGGGTTGGAAGATTTGGCGGGCCGGGCGATCGGCGAGCTGTCCGGCGGACAATTGCAACGTGTGTTGTTGGGACGTTCCATTGTTTCCCGTCCGCAGGTGCTGATCTTAGACGAGCCGAACTCATATGTAGACAAGCGGTTCGAGTCTCATTTCTATAAACTCTTGGATGAGATCAATAAGGAGAGTGCGATCATTCTGGTTTCGCATGATATCGGAACTGTATTGGCGATGGTGAAAAACATTGCTTGTGTAAACGAAACATTACATTACCATCCGGAGCGGATGTGTCCGAAGAGTGGCTGGGCGAGAAATATGCCTGCCCGATAGAACTGATCGGACATGGAGATCTGCCGCATCGGGTTTTGAAAAAACACGAACATGAGTAATCTTTGTTTGATAGGCTTGCCAGAAGTCGGATATATTGCCGGTATCGCTGTTCTTATATTCGGTATTACCGCTGTGAGGCAAAATCCTTTCATCAGTCGTGGACAGAAAATTCTTTGGATACTGACTATTGTCGTTTTGAACTGGATCGGCCTGTTGCTGTATTACTATACCTATTACATTAAGAAGAATTGACAATTGATAATTGACAATTATGAAAAAGATATTGATTACGGGGGCCAGTGGTTTTATTGGTGGTTTCCTGGTGAAGGAGGCGCTTGAACGGGGATATGAAACTTGGGCGGGTGTCCGTTCGACAAGTAGTCGTGCGAATTTGCAGGATAAACGGATTCGTTTTATCGATTTGAAATATTCCGACCGTGAGTCATTGACTGTCCAGTTGGCTGATTTTGTCCGGGAGCATGGCCCTTGGATTATGTGATCCATAACGCCGGACTGACGAAGACACTTGATAAAAGGAACTTTTATCGTATCAATGCCCAGAATACGGCTAACCTGATCGAGGCGCTTGCCACATCGGGTTGCAAACCGGAGAAATTTCTTCTGATGAGCAGCTTGAGCAGCTACGGGCGTGGAGACGAGAAAACGTTCCGCCCCATCTCTCTGGATGATCCTCAATTGCCCGATACAGACTATGGAAAGAGCAAGCTGGAGGCGGAGAATTATTTGCGGCATCAGTCTTATTTCCCGTATGTGATCCTGCGTCCGACAGGAGTATATGGGCCGGGCGAGAAAGATTATTTCATGGAGATTAAAAGTATAAAGTCCGGTTTTGATTTTGCTGTCGGTTTTACGCCTCAGCGTATTACTTTTATATATGTAAAGGATCTGGCTACCGTTGCTTTCCTTGCTTTGGAAAATGAGGCTGTCCGGAACCGCCATTATTTTGTGGCGGACGGTGATGTCTATACAGATGAATCGTTCGCCCGGATGATACAGGAAATCCTGCGGAAGAAACATGTTCTGCATGCCCGTATTCCAATGAGATTGGTGCATATAGCCTGCCAAGGGTCCGAATGGATAGGTAAGCTACTGAAGAAGAGTATGACATTGAATACAGATAAATATATAATCCTGAAACAGCGTAACTGGATTTGTGATGTTACGCCGCTTCAGGATGAATTGGGCTTCGTCCCGGCTTACCCGTTACGCCGTGGCCTGGAAGAAAGTATAGAATGGTATAGGAAGGAAGGCTGGCTGTGAGTCAGTCTGCTTTCCTTGTCATCACAATCCCCTCCGTCGAAAGGCTTGGGTTGCCTTTGTAGCTCAACTTGGCGAGTCCGGCAGCTTCCAAATTCAGAGATTGGCTTGCGTATACTTGGAATATTCCGAAACCAGCTACTTCACAAGATACATTCCTGGCTTTCAGGTCGTATGCTTTGATTGTCCCTTTTCCGGCAATCTCGATTGAAACCTTTTGGGCTGTGCCTCCCAGCTCATATCTTCCTGATCCGGCGACCTCGCTATGCAAGGTTCCTACATTCAGTGCTTTTCCTTTGATGGAGGAACTTCCGGCTATGCTTGTAGAAAGTCGGTCTACTAAAACCGAGTCGTTCAGATTGATTTTTCCCGATCCAGCTACTGATATATCCAGCTTTTCCGCTGTGAAAAGACCATTCAGATTGACCTCGGCCTTACCGGCAAGGTCGATTTCTTTCATTTTGGGGGAGCTTGCATGGATCGTAAATTCAGATGGCCAAATGAACTTATCTTTATAGGTGTCTTTGAGCTTGATGACTAATGTCTTGCCCGATACATATATATTCAGCATATCATATATGTTGAGGTCTGTCGTGACCAAGAGAGTGGATGTTTCTTCTGATTGGTTATAATAGATCTTCCCGGTCGGGCAGGCGATAGACAACTCTTCGTACTCTTCGACGGGTACACTCCTCTCTTCCACTTTTCCGTCTCCTTTGATGATACGGGAACAACCCGATATCACGATAAGGATGCAGGAGAGTGCTAATAAAGATAATTTCATTTTCATATTTATTTTACTTCTTCAACGGTCCCTTTGCCGATGACTTTCTGTTGTACGGCTGTCGGACCTTTATAGCGGATATTCCCTTTTCCTACGATTGTTGCTTTCAGGTTGTTGGTCGGATGGATCTGGCGGAACCTTTACCTGTGATTTTACAGTTCACTTCGGGCACTGCTATCCCGAAAGCCATGATTTCACCATCAGTTGTGATGTTATAGTCTGCTTCTTCGGCGTTTCCTGCTTTCAGGTTGATCGTACCGGAGCCGTTAATGCTGCATTCCAGCTTGTCGGTTTTTAGTTCATTCACGACCATATTGGCACTACCGGACACGTTCAGATCGAGCTTGCCGACTTCGACTTTTTGCTTTAGTTGGACGAGACAGTTGGAGTTTGCGTTGATTTTCAACTCGTCACCTGTCAATGGGCTGTTGGCCATGAAATTCGCATTGCCGGAAGCTTTTACTTCTTTCAGCCATTTGGAGTTGGTCTTGACGATGAATTTGGTGAAATGATCGACTTTTGCCCCCTTGAATCCGACGGTAAGAACACGGTTTTTGATGTCGATGTCCACGTACGGGTGCAGGTTTTCATCTACGGTTATTTCGATATGCGGAGTAGACTCCGACTGCTCGTAGTTAAAGTCGATCACCCCGTCGAACTTGATGGCATTGAAGTCGTCGATCGTTATTTTCTTGGTTGAGAGCTTTCCGTTTCCTTTTACATGGTCTGCTGCCTGGGCAGAGAAAAACATTCCTATCAGGAAAACGATCATTAGTAAACCTTTTGTTTTCATGTCTGTCTTCTTTATGTTATACTTATAGACGTGTTTGTCGCACTTAGGTTACAAATGTAGGATGAATTTTATAGAAATGCTAATTCTTTTTGATCGAACCTCCGCCTACGACGCTTTTACTGAGCTCCGGGTTTCCTTCATATCGTATGTGGCCACCACCGGCTATACTGGCATCCAATTGTTCGGATGCGTGTACTTCAATATCGCCACCACCGGCTACGCTACATTCCGCTTTCCGAAGGCACATTCGAAAGCACTGATATTCCCGCCGCCGGCTACGCTCAGATCCCCTCTTTCGGCCTCTCCTTTGAGGAGGATGGAACCGCTGCCAGCCACGCTGCAATCCAGGTTGTCTACTTTCAGTTTGGTTGCGTTGATGTCTCCTGATCCTGCCACGCTGAAGTTGATTTTGCGTGCTTCCAGCTGCTTATCAAAGTTTATTGTGCTGCTTCCGGCAATACTGATATCCAGTTTATCACCTTTAAGAGGACTTTTGGCGACAAACTCTCCACCTCCTATTGCGTTTATCTCTTTCAGTTCACGGGAGTTGGTTTTTATCTCGCATACGGTCGGTTGGAGATTGAGCCGTATGATCTTCCGTTCAAGACTTTCTTTTCGTCTTTGGGTTGTATGATCAATTTCTTACCCTTTACTTTTATGTTGAGGTGGGGCAGTATGTTTTCGTCTATCGTTATCTTAAAGGAAGGAGATGCATTGGATTGTTCATATTCAATGTTTACTTTTCCCACATATGAAATTTCATCATAATCAGATATGGAAATTTCTTTTGTGATAATGTTCCCGTTTCCTTTTATTGTATTCTGGCAAATCCGTTCGTTGCCAGTAACCAGATACAAACCATAAAGAAAAATGCTTTTGTTTTCATGTCTTGTTATATTTTCGTTTGTTTTCTTTTATAGACGAGCAGGGACATATTACGGTTGCATATTTTCTTTACTTTTTTAGGAATTAGTTTTTCTTATATGCTTTACAACACAAATTAGCATTTTAACTATTGACAAATTGGGAAAAGCCCGTATCTTTGCACCGTGGTTTTTTCATAATAGTATTAGATTTAAGGTTAACAAAGTTGGTTAGGGGTTGTCGTGAGACAGCCTTTAATTGTTTATAGGGGTTTCTGTGGTGCAGGAACCTTTTCTATTTCCTGATTGGAAAGATAACCTCCGTCCTTTATCATAATTTGGTGGGTAAAAGTGATGGAATCCCCCTCTTTTAGCAGGATTTGAACTTTTTCCGCTTGTTTATCGAAACACTGTCCTCCTAAGTTATTAATCGCAAACAGGCCGTATCCACGTGCATGCGACCAACCCGGATAATTGGGATTTTCAGGATGGTCTATGAGAGCTATCGATATTTTCTCGTCTTTTATTTTCCCGTTTAAAACAACCCAAGCCGAACGTTTTCCCCAAACATTGTCACCGGTGTCTCCTTCTTTATTTTGATAGATCCCGGAAATGTCGGCTTCAAGATTTCGGTCTAAACGCATACCGAGTAAGCCTTCTTTATTTTCCGTAATGAAAATAGAATCTTTGAAAGCAGTCAGTGTAGTGGTTCGCTGAATACCTCTTTCGTGTGGCTTACCGGTGAATGCGTAGGTGGTTTTTTCTTTTAGTAGAATATATCCATCGTGGTTTGTCCAATCTGCTTCAACTGTAAATTTGTTTTCTTTCTCGTTTATATTCTTGATGCCGGCAAACCGGATAATGCCGTACTGTTCTTTTTTATCATAGGGAATGCGATTCGAATTATTCCAGAAATCCAATCCATTGATATCTCCGAAGCTAAACCATAACCCCATCTGGTGGGGATGGTCTGTCTGTTCATCGGCTTTCGGGCGGGCGGGATAGCCGCGAGTGATTTCGGTACCGGATGCAGTATAGATAGGATAAAGGACTTGTTTATATAAAGTGTCGGAGTAAAGAAATTCTGTAAAGAGAACTTGGTCTATGTATATGCTTATTTTTTGTGAATCGGGCTTCTCTATAAAATGTATGTGTGAATCCTGACCTATTACATAACTGCAATAGGATAGAGAGAAGAGGATAAGTAGAATCAGTTTGTTCATGGAGTAAAAGGAATCAAAATGGGTTAAAAGGAAGAACCAAAATTGCCCTGTCCCGCGCGTGACACGGGGACAGGGCAGTTTGACATCTTCTTTGAATATTTATAAGATACGTTTATACAGCTTCTTTTCCTGTGGTTGGATCGAAGTTAAGTCCGCGATTTTTACAGGTTGTCCGGATGCTATGCTGTTGCGGGCTGCAATTCCGACCAGGCAAGCCAAAGCACCGTCTCGGGTGTTTGCACACTGTTGGAACGGATCGTCGATATTAGGCAGGAATATCTGATCTTTTAATAATGCATCCCCGCCGCCATGTCCGGATGTCCCGAACGGAATCTGGATATATTGCCGCTTATTGAAATTCTTGAATAAAACGATTTCGTCATAATTGGCATCCGATGTCGGTCTGGATTCCTGGATCCAAGCTTCCATGCGGCCTTTTGTTCCGTTGAACGCAATCCGGTAACCTTCGTATGGAGAATAGGTTGTCAATGAATAGGCTACTTGTACACCATTTTTATATTTGATTGTTGCCGCCATCTTGTCGAAGATGCTTACATCCTTTTGAACACACAACCGTCGCGCAGATAACCGTCGTATTTTTCATTGGCCACATACAATTCCATGTAGTTCTTGTTTTTGGTGATGTCAAAGAAGAATTTGCATTTGTCGGTATGAGGGCATGTACGGCAGTTTTCTGCCCGTATGGTTCCATTTTTCCCATAATGGTTGAGATCTCCAAGCGCATACACACTCTCGGGATCACTGTCGATCCACCAGTTTAGGAGGTCGAAATGATGGCTGGCTTTGTGTACCCATAACGAACCGCTGCATTCAACAAGTCTGTGCCAGCGGCGGAAATAGTCGGCTCCGTGTGAAGTGTCCAAGTACCAGTGGAAGTCGACGGAAGTGATATCACCGATTTCTCCGGCGCGAAGCAGTTCCCATATTTTTGCCCGGTGAGGGGAATAACGGTAGTTGAATGTGACCCGGCATGTCTTCCCCGTCCGCTTTTCAGCATCCAGAATCGCCTGGATTTTCTTTTCATCGGTCGTCATCGGCTTTTCTGTGATAATATCGGCTCCCAACTCCATTCCCCGGATAATGAATTGGTGGTGTGTGCTGTCCATTGTCGTGACAATCAATACATCCGGCTTTGTCTCGTTCATCATTTTCTCAAAGTCGGTATATGTCGGACAGGAAGTGCCGATGATGCGTTTGCCAGTTTCAACACGTCCTTCGTTTTTATCACAAAGACCTACGAATTCAAGATAATCAGGATAACTTTTCAGAATGTCCCTTCCCCACATAGATGTCCCTCGGCCCCCTGTCCCGACGAGTGCGATCCGAAGCTTTTTACCTGTCGGTGTTGCAATACCGGCAGCTTCTGCTTTTATGTCAGATAAGGGATTGAGCAAGGCCGTTCCGGCAATCGCTCCTGTTGTTGCAAGAAAATGTCTTCTTGACATTTGGTTTGTTGTGTTATGCATAGTAAATGATATTAAGTGTTTTAAAATTATTTATCATATTCCGGTAGCTGGTGGAATTCGTCTTTATTCGTGACGACATCCACTTCATTCTGAGGAATCGGACGGGTGACATGATAGGCCTTCATTTTATCTTTGACATCTGGATTGTATTTCAATGCGCGTTCCAGCAATTTGCCAGTGCGTTTCAATGTGTACCACCTGAAACCTTCCATACTTAATTCGCGCATATACTCATCAAGGATAAAATCGAGCGTAATCATATCGGGTGTGACTTTCAATGCCTCTTCGTGCCCTTCGGTCAATGCCCTTTTCCGCAATTCCGTAATGACTTTAGCAGCTTCCTCTTTTTGTCCCATATACATGTATAGCTCTGCTTGGGACAAATATACTTCACCTAAACGAAACCAGATAAAATCTTTGTGACCTTTTTCATCTTTTGCAAATTCTCGGGATGAATCCAATAGTTTCAGATTGGTATGGTAGCAGGAGCGTCCGTTCATCGTAGCTCCCCTGTTTGTAGATTGTACATATGGTTCAATCCTTCAACAAACAGTTCATGCCCTAATGGATGAGTCTCCCCTCTCCGTCGTCCGGCTGCTACTTCTTCGTCTGTCACAGAGCGGAAATGGCGGATTAGGACCGTGTCGGAGTAAACAGGCTTCTGATTCCAATCTGTCGGGATCCAGCACCAGTATTCTTGTAATGAGCCATAAAGACGCTTATCGTATTCGTTGAAATTTTGAATCATAAATAAGGATGGCATAGTCCAGCGATATTCTCGCCCATAATATAGGGAATGGCTCCATAAGGTTGTGATTGCTTTGTTGTCGACAGCAGATTTGTTGTACCAACCGACACCGTAGCGGTGAAGTCCGTTTTCACCTCCGCCATTATAGGTTTTGTCAGTCGAATATTGTACAGACCAGATAATTTCGTCATTAACCTGATTGTCAACATCGAATATCTGTGTATAATCGTCCAGCAATCTGTAATTATAGTCAGACCGCAACGATTTTGTCAAAGCAAGAGCATCTGTGTAGCAACGCTCTTTTGTGTATCCGGCAGCAGAAATCACATCGTCCGGATAACCGGCCAGCGACATCAATACTTTCATTAAGATGAATTTGCGTATTCCTTCATTCATGCGTCCCCATTGGCTGTTTTGTGGCAGCTTCAATCCGGTAGCGGCAATGTTGAGATCTTCCAGCATTTGTTTGTAGAAAGTTGCAACGCCGGGTTGATATCCAATTGTTTTGACACCGGCAGTACTTTCTGTCGTGAAATGTGCTCCATCTCCATAGGTTTCCGTGATGATCCAGAAATAAAAAGCGCGTAGTGCGTGTGCTTCTGCACGAAGTTCAGCCCGTCTGCTTTCATCTTTGATCTCTGCTGTTTCAATGATCTCGGTTGCCAGGTTCGCAACATTGAGAGAATTATACAATTGTTTCCAGAAATCTCGGTTCCAGCCATTGTTTATCATCTGGGTATCGAAATATTCTCCGAAATAACGCCAGTCATTTCCATTTACGGCAACTAACTGCTCATCTGCTCCCATCGAGCCGAACAGGTAAAGTCTTTCGAGGAAATCGCGGTGCGTATTATATAAACTCAGAACCAACCGTTCACAACCTTCTTCCGTTTCCGAATAGTTGGTGGTGATATTTCCTTTTGGGTCTTCGGAAAGAAAATCGGAACAGGAACATAGGCTGCCTGCATATAATGCGATTATAAAGGTCCAATATTTTAGTTTCATAATTTATTACAGTTTAAAAGTCAATATTTATTCCCATTGTATAAGTTGTCGGAATATTATAGTCAAAATCGGGAGCTTCCGGGCTTACGTCATTTTTACATGCTTTATAGATATATCCGAGATTCCGGACTTGCGCATAAAGCCGTGCACGTAAAATCTTCCAGTTTTTCGGCATTATTTTGCTGAAATCATACCCCAGTGTTATATCTTGGATTTTGATGTAATCTCCCTTCATGTAGCCACCTGTACCGGCAAATGGATCATATCCGCTTAGTTTATCTGCACGGGTATATTCGTTTGTCGGATTGTCGGGTGTCCAGTATTTGAAGTTGGACGGCATCCATCGCAGTCCGTCACGTGTGATTAAGCTGGCATAGGTATTAGGATGGATCAGGCTTCCGAAATTCATGTTCAGATTGATGGATGCATCAAAAGCACCGAAACGGAATGAGTTCAGTAAAGATGCAATGATTTTTGGATCTTTCTGTCCTAATATTACTTTGTCCAGCTCTCCGATCGAACCGTCATTATTTTGATCTTTAACTTTGATGTCTCCAGGGATAGCACCATATTTCTGTGCTTCCTTTTCTTCGCCTAACTGCCATACTCCTATCATCTCATAGTTGTAATGTACTTGCAAAGGTTTGCCTATAAACCATGAATTGTTGCGAATGTCGCCACCTCCCAGCAGTTCCGTGATTTTATTCCAATTGCGGGCAAAAGTTACAGTTGTTTCCCAAGAGAATGATTTAGTCTTCAACGTATTTGCTTGGATATTTAGTTCGATACCTTTATTTTCGGTTTTACCGATATTCTGCCAAACCTTGGAGAAGCCGGTGAAAAATGGCAACGTACGTTCCATTAGCAAATCACTTGTTTTGGTGATATAACCCTCAATGTAACCGGATATACGATTGTTCCACAAGCCGAAATCCACTCCGAAGTTTGCCGTACGCGAAATTTCCCATCCTAAATCTTTATTTGGAATCATAGAAGGCCGATAAGCGAAAAATTTGTTTCCGGCATCCTCTCCAAACAGGTAATCATATTTGCTTAATCCGGCAATCGTCTGGTAAGGATCGATGGCAGAGTTTCCTACAGCTCCGTAGGAGGCTCTTAATTTCAGAGAATTCAGCCATTCTCTTTTTCCGAAGAACTCTTCTTCCGAGATACGCCAGGCAACACCTCCCGATGGGAAAAAGGCCCATTGGTTCCCTGCTGCCAACCGGATGAACCATCTGTACGCATAGCGATGTTGGCATAGTACTTGCTTGATAATCCCAACGTGCACGTGCCAGGAAGATGCCAAAGTCCAATGTTGGTATGAACTTCCGATTTGCAGGTTTTCAGCGGCAGTCCCCAAGTTGTGGAACGATGTCGAAGCCACCGGCTGGTTTTCGCCACTCATGTCTCCTGTCTCTTTCGTATATCCGGTTGCTTCAAAGACTCCGTCCAGAACAAGATGATGCTTACCGAAGTTCTTATCGTAGGAAATGATATCGTTGAAAGTATATTCCACTTCATTCTGATATTTTTTCCCGGCGAGAGGTACTGTGCCTTTCCGCTCATATGAATTTTCTCCAAAGAAATAACCATTCTTTCGGTCAATGATGTTATAGGAGATATTCGCCCTGTTATTCAAATATTTTGAAAAACGGATATTGATATAACCGGTGAGGTATGCCGCGTTTTTAATAAATTCATTCGTATAGTTGTCTTTGCCATAATTGGCTAATACGTTATAGCCGGATGTATTCTGTGGTGCCGGATAATAATTCAGGCTTCCGTCCTCGTTGTAAGGTTTTGCGAGTGGAGTCATGTATTGCAGCTTTTCCTCGAATTTCGTCATACCCTGGCTATTATTTCTTTGTAAGCGGGCGGATAATCCGACTGACACGTATTTATTGATTTCATGGTCGAGATTCAATGTGATATTATATTTGTCTTTGAAATTTATTTTGGAATAACCCTCATCTTTGGTATAGTTTAATCCAAGATGTAATTTGGTTGTTTTATTTCCGGCACTGAGACCAATATAATGACTTTGTGTCTGACCGTTTCGATACAACAAATCGATCCAGTCTGTAAAATCGCGGCTTTTGATGACTGCTAATTCGGCCGGTTCGAATACATCTTCGTCTGCAAATGGCTGATCCCATCCGTTTCTGTACCTATAACCGTCGCGGCGGAACTGAATATATTCGTCTCCGCTTTGCATTTTTACTAAATTAGGTACGCTGATACCGATGTAACCGCTATACGAAATACGGGTTTGCTGCTCTTTTGCTTTCTTCGTCGTGATCAGAATTACCCCGTTTGCCCCTCTCGAACCGTATATGGCTGTACTGGCTGCATCTTTTAATACTTCTATCGACTCTATGTCATTGGTGTTAACAGCTTCCATACGTCCGGGGACTCCGTCTACGATAACCAGCGGATCATTACTCGCATTCAGTGAACGATTGCCACGGATACGGATAGAACCGGATTCGTCAACTTTGGAGGAAGATGTGATGTTCATACCGGCAACTTTTCCTTGTAGGATATCAGTAATATCGGTCGAGGCAATCGCCGAAATCTTATCTCCTTTTACACTGGAGACAGCACCTGTCAAATCGGATTTTTTCATTGTCCCGTATCCGATTACAACGATTTCATCTAAGTTTTCGGAGTCTTCGGCCAAGGTGATGTTAAATATATTTTTTTTGCCGACTTTGATCTCTTGCGACAAATATCCGATATAGGATACCGTAAGGATAGAGTTCTCCGGAACTTCTAATGTAAATCGACCTTCGTGGTCGGAAATATTACCGATAGTAGAACCTTTGACGACGACATTTGCTCCTATTATGGGCTCTCCGTGTTCATCTTTAATGACACCGGATATTTTTTTGTTTTGTTGAGGTAACCCGGTTCCTGCTGATTGGTTTAATACCTCTTTTTTAACAATAATGATATGATTTCCTTTTAGTTCAAAACCAAGACCTTGCCCTTTCAATATGGTTGATAAGACAGATTTGACCGTTTCGTTTTCTACATGAATAGAAACTTTACGGTCGATGTCGACATCTTTTACATCAAACCAGAATGAATAGTTTGTCTGAGCTTTGATTTCAGTGAAAACTTCATTGATTGTCGTGTTATTTACTGTAATGGAGACTCGGGCTTCCTGTGAATATCCTGTAGCTGAGACAGAAAATATTCCAAACAGAAGTAGCAGAATTGATATTTTCATGATATTCAAGGCCTTATTCTTGCATATAAGCGGGTATAATTTTCCTATATCCTGATATTTTTTATACATTTGTATCGGATTTAAAGTTAGTAATCAGAAATTTAAATCTATTCTCGGGATCGGAGAGTGTTGCAGCATTCTCCGGTTCTGTTTTTTTGTTGTACTACTTCATAGGCAAATGATTATTTAAGATTAAACACAAATATGAATTTAATAGACGTCTATGATATTTCCTTTTATCGTATAGGTGAATTTCTCATTAGATGACATGACTTTAAATATTTGTTCGATTGTTTCGTTATTAACGAAGTCGCCAATGAAACAACGTTTTTTGATGGATTCTTTGTGAATGTTTATTTTTACGTTGAAGGTCCTTTCCAATATTTTTGTGATTTGTTCGAAACTTTCCCCGTTGAATATAAACTTGTTATCAATCCATCCGATACAATTTTGGGAGTATCCGGTGTTATGGCAAATGCCGGTTTCTTTTGTCTGTATATTGAAGTGGGCGATATCTTTAGGAACCAATTTCAACATATCCCCATTATTTGTTTCCATTTCGACAGAGCCCCTTAGCAAAGCGACTTTTATTTCTTCGTTATCTTTATAGGCTCTTACATTAAAGCAAGTACCCAATACTTTCACTTTGACTTCTCCTGCGTCGACAATAAAAGGACAGTCTTCATCTTTTGCCACTTCCAAGTAGCTTCACCTGATAATTTGAGCAGGCGGTTCTTCTTTCCAAAATCGGAGTCATATTGGATTTTTGAACCTGCATTCAGCCAAACTTTCGTTCCGTCTTGTAATGTCAGTTTTGTTTTTGAACCATTGGGAACTGCGATTTCTGACAATCGGATAATATTCTGATCTGAGGAATGAATGTAATATTGATAGGTCAGATAATTGAGGACAATGAATGAGATCAGGATGGCTGCATATGACAACACTTTCTTTAAGGTGAACGATTTCCGTGTGTTTATCGTGCTCTCTGCCCGGACACGTTGTTGAAAGAGCAAAAAAGCACGGTCTGAATCGTATTGTTCTCCTTCGCGGACAACCTCCATTGAATCCCAGAGCTGTTCCATATTTCTGAAATATCGGCTGTTTTCATCAGAAGCATCAATCCATTCCTGCAGGCACAAGTCGGAGTCTTCCGATATCGTCCCTGTCAGCCGGTCGATTATGAGATTTAACCAATGCTCTTTATGTTGATTTTGTGTGTCCATCTTTTCTGCTTGTATAAATAAGACAAGCCGGAAAAGATTTAGGGTAAATGAAAAACGAATTTATTTTCCGAAAGGGAAAAAAATAAGTAGAAACAAAGGTAAATAGTCTTTTAATTCTTCCCGTAAATGAGATAGGGCAGACTTGATGTGATATTTGACTACATTGACGGAAACGTTGACCTCTTGAGCGATCTCTTCATATTTGAGGTTTTCGAAACGGCTCAGGCAGAATATGCGCCGGGTAAGTGCGGGTAAATTGTTTATGCAGTTATTTATTTTGACGTCGAGTTCTTTTTCTATCAGGTTGGACAGCGGATAGCCATGTTGTTCCTCGTAATGGATCTGTTCCTTTTCCAACAGATTCCCGATATGGGAACGGACATCTTCTCTTTTGTTCAGTTGGGCAAGATAATTCAGGCACCGGTTACGGACAGCTTTAATCAGATAACTGCGTAATGAAAGGTTGATGTCTATTTCTTTCCGGTTTTTCCATAGGGCAAAAATGACATCGCTTACAATCATCTCTGCGGTGAAAGTATCATCTACATATTCTTTCGCGATGATACAAAGTATTTTGTATTGCCGATCGTATATGTATTTGTATGCTTCTTCGTAGCCCGCTTTCAGGCCTTCGATGATTTCATATTCGGTATTCATTTCATATTTTTTATATGGATCGTTATTTCGGTTGGATTGAGAATGAAAGTTTTTGTAGACAGCCAAAAAAACAGTGGCTGTTGCCTATACTTTGTCAGGTATCGCCAGAAACCTCTACCACATAGACAAGCAAACCCACTGATATAGCGATTGCTTGTGCTTCGTGGTGGTCAAAACTGGCGATTTCGACAAAGTGAAGCACTTTTAATTTTTCTCAAATAGTTCCTCCGAACATTGCAAATATATGGAATTTTGGAGCATTGACAAAGGTCGAATGAATATCTTTGGGGAGGCTATCAATGCTTTTTTATCGGGAGTATTCCGCTATTCGCCGGGATTTAGCTGCTATTGGCCGCTTTTCTGTTGTGTAAGCGGTTGTGTGAGGGTAGTTTTGCAACAAATTAAAAATGTACGAGTATGAGAACGAATCAACAAGGGGATTTTGTCAGAGGTGGTTGTCTCAGCCACAGTAAACTGAATACGGTTGTAACGGCTGCTGTGTTTATCATAGTAGGTCTGTTGTTTCTTGGGCGGAATTTCGGGGTAATAGACTCTGACCTGTTCGATATCCTGGTTTCCTGGCAGATGCTGCTGATCGTGGTCGGCGTTGTCAATCTGATTAAACGGCATTTCTTCGGGGGAATGATAATGATTGCCATAGGAACTTATTTTCTGTTGCCGGAGATAAGCGGGGTAGAGAGCGAATGGATCGGGATGTTCTGGCCGGTATTACTTATTTTGGTGGGAATCATGATTCTTTTTAAACCGAAACGTCACCGCTTTAATGGCCATTGGGATGGTAGAAGGCCGGAGTATGTAAAGGAAGTATATAGCTCTGAAGACGGTTTTGTCGTATCGGACAACACTTTCGGATCGGTTCAGCAGATTGTCCTGGACCGGTGTTCAGGGGGGCACGGATTAGAAATGTGTTTGGCGGAACTGTCCTGGATTTACGGCGGAGCAAACTGGCCGCTCCCCGGACATTTATAGATATTGACTGTTCTTTTGGAGGGGTCGAGATTTATTTGCCGTCGGACTGGAATTTGCAGACGCAGATCGATGCACTTATCGGAGGATGTGACGATAAACGTTATAATTCGTCTGTGGAGATAGACAAGGAACACGCTTTGATCGTGAGGGGAAAAGTTTCTTTCGGAGGTATCGAGTTTAAAAGTTGATTTATGCGGACGCATCCATTTATAGAGTCGGTCATCAATCGCGTGGTGGGGATTTCCTTGGCGGTTGTGGTCTGGATGATGTATTCATGGCTCCTGTTCTGTTATGGAGGAGAGGGGATATGGATGGCCTGCCTGGATGGTCTGGTTTCTGTCGGATTATTGGCTGTCGCCGGTTTCCTGTACGGGTATGTTGACGGAACTATCCATGCATGGCAAATACAAATTGCATTGGCGGTATTGGTTCAGGCGATCAGTTTGGCAGGAGCCTTTGAGCTACAAGTTCTTTTGGTACAAGGAAATGCCGGTGACTTTATGGATAGTGTTTCCCTCCGCCTGGTATTGGGTATATTATGCTGGATTATCCTGTTGCAATGGTATCGGATGAACCGGGCCGATGAACCGGATTTAGAGGAGATATCCGGGACCGAGCTAGGTAAGGGACAAGAAGAGGCGATTCCCGTAGATGAGACTTTTCTGGATCGCGTATCGGTAAAAGACGGTTCTCGCATTCATATTATCCATCTCGAAGAACTCTTATACATGCAAGCCGGAGGTGATTATGTGACGCTTTTTACTCCGGGAGGCCAGTATGTGAAGGAACAGACGATGAAATATTTTGAGACACATCTTCCGCCTGCTCTGTTTGTGCGGATTCACCGTTCTTGCATTGTCAATACCGAACAGATTTTACGAGTGGAGCTGTTCGGGAAAGAGAATTACCAGGTCCGTTTGAAAAGCGGAGTTTGTTTGCGGGCAAGTAATGCCGGTTATAAGCTCTTGAAAGAGCGTCTTTCTCTTTAAAAAAGAGAGCCTAAAATGTTAATTTTAGCAGAATTTGATGTCATTGTATAAAGTTTTGCCCTTTGTAACACTTTTTACCGCAAAGCTCTTCCGGGCTTAACATATATTGTCTGTAAAAGGCTTGACAAACGGACTTAGCGCATGTATCTTTGCATTGTGGTTTTTTCATAATAGTATTAGATTTAAGGTTAACAAAGTTGGTTAGGGGTTGTCGTGAGACAGCCTTTAATTGTTTATAGGGGGAAGCTTTTCCCCTTTTTATTTTTCATATGACAGGTCTTGTTATGTTTTGGCTTCACCATCTTCTGAAACATTTTTGATTATCAATGTGTATAAGGGTGAAGGTGAGCATCGGGACTGCCTTCACCCTGTTTCGTTCTGATCCTTTCGCAACCCGTATCGTTTCCAAAACAGCCGATGTCAAACAGGCCCTTGTATTGGGTGTACACGGCCCGGTCGGGGTGCTGGTGGTGTTGATAGACAGGCAGTCGCTTTCACAATAAAAAAAATGACAATATCCTCCTTAAATCGCAAAAGGATACTATGTGATTGATTATTAATTGATTGATAAAATAGTTGTTTCTTAAAAAATATTACCCTTGCGGGTAATTTGCAAAAAGTGGGGTAGAAAATCAAAATAAATGCTATAGTGTTTCGATTTGGACTAATGGATACTTGAACAAACCGTACAATAAGGTCCAATGTTATGATAAGCCCGCATGAGGCAGATGACGATGTTATGAATTTAACGCATCGTTAACGGCCTTACTTAATCATTTTTGGGTAAGGTCGTTTTTTTGTCTTTTATATTTGTCGGTTCCTCTTTTAATTTTTGAGGATAGGGGAGAGCATATTTATTTCTATAGTCCAGCATCTGTCAGGCTGTCAGTGATCGGTGAAGGTGATTTGCGGATTATGGCGAAAAAACAAACAGATAGTGTGCAGTCAATCTTCGTTTGTTTAAAAAGAACATGTATCTTTATCTTCAAATAATTGGAATGTGATGGAATTACGAACAGAGAATGTGACACGCTATATCATGCCTCTTCGGGAAGGCGGGTCTTTGCCGGCATTGGCGGAAGCTGATGACGAGTTTAAATATGTCGTGAAGTTTCGCGGGGCAGGCCACGGGACGAAAGCGCTGATTGCCGAACTGGTTGGCGGCGAGATAGCTCGTGCACTTGGTTTCCGGGTTCCCGAACTGGTCTTTCTGAATCTGGACGAGGCTTTCGGGCGTACCGAAGGTGATGAGGAAATCCAGGATTTGCTGCAGGGTAGCCGGGGATTGAACCTCGGGCTGCATTTTCTGTCGGGAGCTCTTACCTTCGACCCGGTAGTGACGAAGGTCGGGGCTGAATTGGCATCCCGCATCGTGTGGTTGGACGCATTCCTGACCAATGTAGACCGCACATTCCGGAATACCAATATGCTGATATGGCATAAGGAACTGTGGCTGATCGATCATGGCGCTTCGCTTTATTTCCATTATTCATGGGTGAATTGGCAAAAGCATGCCGTAAGTCCGTTCGTGCAGATCAAAGATCACGTGCTGTTGCCCGAAGCTTCCGGGCTGGAGGAGCGAATGCCGATATGAGACGTCTGCTGACGGAGGAAAAAATTCGGGAGATCGTGGCTTTGATTCCCGACGACTGGTTACTTTGGAGCGAAAGCCCCGGTACGCCTCAAGAGATAAGAGAGATTTATATCCGGTTCTTATGTGAGAGACTGGCACATTCCGAAACATTTATAAAAGAAGCACAAGATGCAAGGAAAGCACTTATATGAATATGCCGTTATCCGTCTGGTCCCCAGGGTAGAGCGTGAGGAGTTCTTCAATGTGGGAATTATTCTGTTCTCGAAAAGAGCGAAGTATATCAAGGCGCTCTATAAGGTAGATGAGGACAAGTTGAATCTGTTTTCTTCTGAGTTGGACCGTGAATCGTTGTTTGCCAATCTGCATGTTTTCGATAAAATCTGCTCCGGTACAAAAGAGGGTGGTCCTATCGCCGCCCTGGACATCCCAGAACGGTTCCGCTGGCTGACGGCCGTGCGGAGCGCATCTATCCAGACTTCGCGTCCGCATCCGGGCTTCTCCGACGACTTGGACCGAACGTTGGAGATACTGTTCAGGGAATTGGTTCTGTAACATTATTGTAATTGATAGTAAACAGCGGTTTAATACTCCGGTTGTTCCTTTGCAGTGGTTTTAATAGGTAAAAATATATTTGTTTTAACACAAAAAGGACAATCATGGAGATTAAGAGTAGAGTGACCCGGCTTGCGGGTTTACTATGTGTCGCAAGTGCATTACAGGGATTTCCTGTAATCAGTTCCACCAATCCGGGCGGAATCATAAGCGTAACCCAGCAGGGAACGTATCATCTGACAGGCACGATTGTGGATGAATACGGAGAACCCGTTATCGGAGCCAATATAGTGGAAAAGGGAACGACTAACGGGACGGTGACCGATATTGACGGGAAGTTTTCGCTGGAAGTAGCCCCTGACGCTGTGTTAACCATCTCTTTTATCGGATATATCCGAAAGAAATCACACTGAAAGGAGAGAAGGAGCTGAAAGTGGTCTTGATGGAAGATACGCAGACGTTGGACGAAGTGGTCGTGGTCGGCTACGGCACGCAGAAAAAAGTGAACCTTACCGGAGCCGTCGAGCAGGTGACCAGCGAAGTGTTTGACAATCGTTCCGTTCCCAACGTGACACAGGCCCTGCAAGGTTCAATCCCCAACCTGAATATCCAATTGACCGACGGCAAGCCGACCCGCTCGGCAAGTTATAATGTCCGCGGTACGACTTCGATCGGACAGGGGGGTAGTGCGTTGGTCCTGATCGACGGTGTGGAAGGCGATCCCTCGATGTTGAACCCGAACGATATCGCCAGCGTGTCTGTCCTGAAAGATGCCGCCTCGGCTGCCATCTATGGGGCACGTGGTACTTTCGGTGTCGTGCTGATCACCACGAAAGAGCCGACTAAAGACAAGACTTCCATTACCTATTCCGGCAACTTCGCCATGCAGAAACCGGTGACGGTTCCCGACTTTGTGACCGATGGATACGAATATGCCAGCCACTTCTATGAAGCTTATCATGCGTGGAACAACTATTCGGCTGATCCCAAGAACATAAACAAGACGCAGGAATTTTCCCTCGGCTGGCTGGAAGACTTCAAGAACCGGAAGGAGCAGGGCATCACTGACGAGGTGACGGTCGATGCTACCGGCAAATATGTCTACTACGGCAACGAAGACTATTATGACGCTCTGTACAAGAAGACGACTTTTGCACAGGATCACAACTTGTCGGTGACCGGTAACAACGGGAAGCTGAATTACTACGTTTCCGGGCGTTTCTATGGCTACGACGGTTTGTTCCGCTATAATACCGACGATTATAAGATGATGAACCTGCGTGCGAAAGGTTCCGTGCAGGTGTTCGACTGGCTGAAGATCGAGAACAACATGGATTTCTCCAATATGGATTACCATAACCCGATCAACGTCGGCGAAGGCGGTTCCATCTGGCGTAATATTTCCGATGAGGGTCATCCGACTTCGCCCATCTTCAATCCCGACGGCAGCTTGACTTTCTCTGCCGCTTATTCGGTCGGTGATTTTATCTATGGCAAGAACGGCATCGATACCAATAACAAGGTGTTGAAGAATACGACCGGCTTTACGGCTTCTTTCCTGGAAAACAAGTTGCACGTACGGGGCGACTTCACGTTCCGCAATACGGACGAGGGGCAGACGCAACGCCGCGTACCGGTCCCCTACAGTACTTACGAAGGGCAGACAGTCGAACTGAGCACTAAATACAACGACTTGAAGGAGAGTAATATGCGGACCGAATACATTGCGACCAACCTGTATGCTGACTACGAGGAGACATTTGGCGATGCGCATTATTTCAAGGGGATGATCGGTTACAACTATGAACAGTCTACTTATAAGAGTACATATGTGCAACGTAATGGTTTGCTGCTCGATGATTCGGAAAATATCAACCTGGCGTTGGGAGATGCGATCACTACATCGGGAGGTTATAACAGATGGCGTGTGGCAGGCGGCTTTTTCCGTTTGAACTATGCATTCAAGGATCGCTACCTGTTGGAGGTGAACGGGCGTTATGACGGTTCTTCCAAATTTCCGACCGATCAGCAATGGGCGTTCTTCCCTTCCGTTTCCGGTGGATGGCGCGTGTCGGAAGAGGCGTTCTGGAAGGTGAACCCGGAGCTGTTCTCCAATCTGAAAATACGTGCTTCATACGGTTCGTTAGGGAATGGTAATGTTTCTCCCTACAGCTTCCTCGAACTGTTGAGCATCAGTACTTCTGATCGTGTCCTGAACGGCTTGAAGAACAAATACACGAGTGCTCCGGCCGTCATGCCCGACGGACTGACCTGGGAAACGGCTACGACGACCGACGTCGGACTGGACTTCGGCATGCTGAACAACCGTTTGCAGTTCAATGGCGACTATTACATCCGTAAGACAACGGATATGTACACGGTCGGCAAAACGCTTCCCGACGTGTTCGGTGCCTCTTCTCCCAAAGGCAACTATGCCGATATGACGACCAAAGGATGGGAAATCACGCTGACCTGGCGCGACCAGTTCACATTGGCGGAGAAACCGTTCAACTACGAGATCCGCGGTACGTTGTCCGACTATATCTCGACCATCGACCGCTATAACAACCAGACGGGTAACCTGAACGACTATTATGCTGGCAAGCGTGTCGGTGAAATCTGGGGATATGTGACTGAAGGCTTGTTCAAGGATCAGGCCGATATCGACAGCCATGCCGACCAGACATTGATACAGTCTTCCTCCCAGCGTGTTACCTATCCGGGCGACGTGAAGATCAAAGACTTGAACGGCGACCACGTGATCGACTACGGCAACAACACGCTGAAAGACCACGGCGATAAGACCGTGATCGGAAATACATTGCCTCGCTATGCGTACAGCATCAATCTATCCGGTGATTGGAACAACTTCTTCCTTTCCGCTTTCTTCCAGGGTGTGGGGAAACAGGACTGGTATCCTAGTTCGGAATGTATTTTCTGGGGACAGTATAATCGCCCGTACAATAACATGCCTACTTGGCATCAGGGCAATTATTGGACGGAAGACAATACGGATGCTTACCTGCCCCGCTATGCTGGCTATAATGCTTCTCTGAAGTCTACGCCGCAGACCCGCTACTTGCAGAATGTCGCTTATATCCGTCTGAAGAACCTGCAATTCGGCTATACCTTGCCGCAGCCGATCATCTCGAAAGCCAAGTTGCAGAACGTAAGGGTTTACATCTCTGCAGAGAACCTCTGTGCTGGTCCCCGCTCTACAAGCATACGCGCGACCTCGACGTGACGAATATCTATGGGTCCGATCCCGACCTGACGGATGCCGATATGTCTTCCGGACTGAACGGGAACCGTGGTAGCGGTGACGGAAACAGCTATCCGCAGATGAAGAGTGTGAGTTTAGGTTTATCAGTAACATTTTAATTAAAGAACTATCAACGACATGAAACGGATTATATATTCTTTTGTATCTGCCTGTTTACTTCTTTCTTCCTGCTCGATGGACGAGATACCGCAGGCTTCGGTGGACAAGGACACGGTTTTCAGGACGGAGAAAGGGCTGGAAACATATTCCTATTCTTTCTACAATATGCTCCCTTCCGTCAGTGACGGTTTCCGTCAGGATGCGATGTGCGACTATGGGGCGGTGACCAGTTTCGACAATTTTATCCGCGAAGGGGCTTACTCGGCTGAGTTGAGCAGCGGGTGGTCGTGGAGTGATCTGCGCAATATCAACTATTTCATTGAGAACTGTACGAACGAGGCGGTCGATGAGTCTGTCCGTAACAACTATATCGGCCTGGCCCGCTTTTTCCGCGCCTATTTCTATTACGAGATGGTGGTGCGTTTCGGTGATGTGCCCTGGATAGACCGCACGTTAGGTGTGGACGACGAGTTGTTGTATGCTGGCCGCGATTCCCGTACGACGGTAATGGATCATGTGCTGGAAGACCTGGACTTTGCTTGCGAGAATATTTCAAGAACGAAGGACGAAACCGGTTCATTGGTGACAAAATGGGTGGCATACGCATTGAAGTCCCGTATCTGCCTTTTCGAAGCATCTTTCCGCAAGTATCATACGGAGTTGGGATTGACTGACTCGGTCGACGAATGGTACCAGGAGCTGTCCGTGCAGCCGAAACGGTTATGAAAGAAAGCGGGCACTCCATTTATACAGGTGAGGGTACGGATGCCTCTTTCCGCTCGCTGTTTATCAGTGATAAGCCGGTGACCAGCGAAGTGATGCTGGCGAGCTGCGCCGATGCCGGACTGGCAGTATTGGGCGAGGCTAACTGGTGGTGGACTTCGGGCACGTATGGGGCGCGTTTCAGCATGATCCGCACGTTTGTCAACACGTTCCTGAATACGGATGGGACACCGTTTACGGACCGGGCTGGCTACGAGACGATGGAGTTCTACGACGAATGCCAAAACCGTGATGCCCGTCTTGCCCAGACGATCCGCACACCGGGGTATGAACGCGACGGAGCACCTGCCGCCCCTAACTTCAACGGTTATTCCTATACGGGCTACCAACCGATCAAATATACGTTGGATGATACCAAATATGATGCTGGTGCTTTGAACACGAATGCGATCCCGTTGTTCCGTTATGCCGAAGTCCTGCTGAACTATGCCGAGGCAAAGGCTGAGTTGGGGACGCTGACGGATGCGGACTGGGCGAATACGGTCGGTGTGCTGCGTGCACGTGCCGGTATCACCGGCGGCCTTTCTGCCAAGCCAACTAAGGTGGATGCTTATTTCCAGCAGAACTATTTTCCGAATATCTCTGATCCGGTCATCCTCGAAGTGCGCCGCGAGCGTTCCATCGAATTGGCTCTGGAGGGTTTCCGCTTCACCGACCTGAAACGTTGGAAACGTGGCGAGCTGATGACGATGCGTTGGACCGGCATCTATGTTCCCGCCTTGAATGTCCAGATGGACCTTGATAAGGACGGTACGCCGGACGTGATCTTCTACAAGGGAGAGAAACCGACCGGGCTGCCTGCTTCCTGTACGCCTGTTTCGGTAGGAGAGGGTACGCAGCAGGGATTGACCGGAGCGACTTCGGGCAATCTGACTTGGTCGGACAATGATCCGCGCGTCTGGTACGATGATGGACGTCAATATTATTACCCGATTCCTCAATCGGCAATCAACAATGCGACATTACCGGATGGTACGACTAATTTGAAACAGAATCCGGGTTGGTAAATGTTTAATCAATAAATGATAAGGATATGAAAAAGACGATAAGTGTATTTGCTTCGGTCCTCTTGCTGGCAGCTTTGCTTCAGTCATGGGCCATGAAAGAATCCCGCCCGGCTACAGACGGGAAGAGCGAACTGAACGTGGCGACTTTTAACCTTCGTATGGATACGGAGAAGGATGGCGTAAATGCCTGGCCGAACCGCAAGGAGATGGTGAAAGGACTGATCCGTTTCCACGATTTCGATATCTTCGGGACACAGGAAGGGTTCAAGCATATGCTGGACGGGGTTGCCGAACTGGAGGGCTATGCTATATCGGTGCCGGACGTGATGACGGGGAGGATGCGGGCGAACACTCCGCTATCTTCTATAAGACCGGTCGTTTTGATTTGCTGGACAAGGGGAACTTTTGGTTTTCCGAGACACCGGATGTTCCAGGCAAGGGCTGGGATGCTACTTGTTGTAACCGTATCTGCTCCTGGGGTAAGTTTCGTGATAAGGAGAGCGGTAAAGTATTCTATTTCTTCAATTCCCATTACGACCATCAGGGGAAGGTGGCACGTCGGGAGTCCTCCAAACTGTTGATTGCCCGTATCAAGCAGATTGCCGGAACGGATGCGACGGTCTTTGCGACAGGAGACTTCAATGCTGTCCCGACCGACGAGCCGATGGTGACGCTGGCTTCCGACGGCCTGTTGCTGGACTCGTATGGTCTGAGTGAGCAGCCGCACTATGGTACGGAAGGCACTTACAACAGCTTCAAGACGGATTCCGAGATGAAGAACCGCATCGATTATATCTGGGTGACAAAGGGAACGAAGGTGAAGAAGTATGCTGTTCTCAACGATATGCAGTACGGTCGTTTTCCGTCGGATCATTTCCCCGTAATGATACAAGTCGCGTTTTAAAGTTTACTTAAATGACAGGTATGGTGTGAGCCGTTTCTTGTCCGTATCTGTAAATTCTTCTATCAATTGCAGGTTCTCCCACCCGGAGAGCCTGCTTTTTTGTTTCCGGAGTTGTTCGATCGCTTTCGCTTGTCGGTAATCGAGGTAAGGGTGTTTGCGGAGGGTGGCGGCAGGCAATGCGTTGACCTCTAACCTGCGTATATGGAGCGTGTCGGCAATAAACCAGGGGGCGAGGGCTTGGTAGCGTTCCTCGTCGATCCCGTACACTTCCGCCAACTGGCTGACATCGTAGAAGCCGCCTAAGAGTTCCCTGTATTTTATGATTCTCCGGGCGAAAGTGCTGCCGATACCGGGGACTTTTTTCAGGATTGTGGTGTCGGCGGTGTTGAGTTCGACGAGGGTTCCCGGTGCGTACTTTTCTGTTTGGGTGTATGGGGTATATCCTTTCCGTTTCTTGCTTGTAGAGTAGGGGACGTTATCTATAAGGATAGCATTTTTATCAGTAAGGGCGTTTTTAGTTTTATTCGGATGAGGTCCGGATTCCTTCCGGATGGAACTGGTTTCCTTTTCGGATGTGTTTTTTCCGGTGATGATCCGTCTTTCGCCCGATGCTTGTTGGTTTTCCGTTCGATGGGCATCCGTCTGCGATTCGATAGGCATTCGTTTCGTGTCTGTCCAAAGCAATAAAATCCAGGAAATAGTGACGAGACAAAGGAGTAAAGTTAGGGCTCTCCGTTCGCCTTTGGAGAAATAGAGAAGGTCGCGCCAGTTCATAGTGAAAGGTTTAAAATGGATACTATTTTACAAAGGTATAAGTTCCCTGCCGATATGCAAGGAACTTACAGGTTTATTTTAAAATAGTTTCTTCAACTGGCTGAGTAGGCCGAGTTCGTTCAGAAATACGATGCCGATAGCGATCGGGGAGACGTATTTCATGAAGAAGACATAAATGGAAAAGAGGCGGAACTTGATTGTCCCCTCGTTGGTCAACTCGGCTTTCAGGATCTTCTTGTCGACACGTATCCCGACAAAAATGCAGGTCAGCATTCCTCCTAACGGCAGCATGATCTTGGCCGTCAGGTAATCCAACGCATCGAAAAAGATCAGTCCGCCTATCGTGAACTCTTTCAATAACCCGAACGAGAGTGAACTGAGGACGCCTAAGATGAATACACCGACCGAAACGAGCCAAGCCGCTTTCTTACGTGTCATATGGAACTCTTCATGGATATAGGCGGTCACCACTTCATGCAGGGAGATGGTGGAAGTCAGGGCCGCCATCGCCAGCAGGATATAGAAAATAAGCGACCACAAGCTGCTGAATGGTAATTGTTCGAATACGTTGGGTAAAGTGATGAATACCAGTTGGGCGCCTGCCGACGGGGCAATCCCGAAGCTGAAAACGGCCGGGAAGATCATGATCCCTGCCAAGACTGCTACGAAAGTATTGATGATCGTCACCTGCCAGGCCGTCGCCAACATATTGGTGTCTTTTCCGAAATAAGAAGAGTAGGTGATAAGGCAACCCATGCCGAGACTTAGCGAAAAGAACGCTTGCCCGACGGCACTCAGCACAACGGATGAAGTCAGCTTGCTGAAATCCGGTTTGAACAGGTACACCAGTCCCGCTTCTGCATTTGGCAGCGTGACGGAGCGTATACACATCACGACCAGGATTAAGAACAGGAGTGGCATCATGATCTTGGAAGCCCGTTCGATCCCTTTTTCCACACCCGAAGCAATTACGAAATGCGTCAGCCCGATAAACACAGCTGTCCAGAAGATCGGCCGGAGCGCATTCGAAGAGAAGTTGTCGAAATCGGCGGTAAAATCCACTCTTGGCGTACTGTAGAGGCTGCCGTTCACCGTCTGCCAGACGTATTCGAGTGTCCAGCCGGAAACGACCGCATAGAAACCAAGGATCAGGAAAGCGGCTAAAATACCATTGTATCCGATCCAGCACCATTTCGTCCCGGGAGCCATTTTCTTGAATGAACCGACTGTGTTGCTGCGGGAGTACCGGCCGATGAAGAACTCGGTTACCATCACCGGAATTCCTAAAAATATCATGAAAAGAATATAGATAAGCAAGAATGCGGCACCGCCGTTCGTTCCTAACATATAGGGAAAACGCCAGATACTTCCCAGCCTACGGCGCATCCGACGGTAGCCAGGATAACTCCGAGTTTACTACCGAATGTGACTCTGTTGTCCACCATGTTTGAATTAAAAATTAAGAATTAAAAATGATTGTCAATTATCAATTGTCAATTGAACCGTTCCGTCTTTGATATGGATCACGCGGTCCGTATCGGTTGCCAACTGCTCGTCGTGCGTGACGATCACGAATGTCTGGTGCATCTGGTCGCGCAGGTCGAAGAAGAGCTTGTGCAGTTCTTCCTTGTTCTTGGTATCCAGGCTTCCCGACGGTTCGTCTGCAAGGATGACGGACGGGTTGTTGATAAGGGCGCGGGCAACGGCTACGCGCTGTTTCTCTCCCCCCGACAATTCGTTCGGTTTGTGAGACATCCGGTCGGCCAGGTTCATGAAGTCGAGGATTTCCTTCGCTCTCTTCTCCGCCGCAGCCGGTTTTTCACGGGCGATCAATGCGGGGATCATCACGTTCTCCAAAGCTGTGAACTCCGGAAGAAGCTGATGGAACTGGAAAACGAAACCGATGTTCCGGTTGCGGAATGCTGCCAGTTTCTCTTCCGAAAGGCGGACGGTTTCGGTCCCGTTTATATATAATTTACCGCTGTCCGGAGCATCGAGTGTCCCGATGATCTGAAGCAGGGTTGTTTTTCCTGCCCCGCTCGGACCGACAATCGCTACGATCTCACCCTCACCTATCGTCAGGTCGATTCCTTTCAATACTTGCAGGGAGCCGAAGCTTTTGGTTATTCCTTCTGTTTGTATCATATCAATTGAAAGTTGAAAGTTGAAAGTTGAAAGTTGTATAAGGAAAAGAATAACTTTTCATTTTCAAACTTTCAACTTTCAACTGGTTAATAACATATGAGGCCAAATGGCATCCGAATATCGCCGGCATATAGGAAACGGTTCCGGTTGTTGTCCGTTTACATTGCTCGCCCTCTACCTCTATGATGGCATCCGGATTGGCGATTTCTGTGGAGAAGACAACCGGAATACCTCTGTTTATACCTAACCCGCGCAGCCGTTACGTACGGCTTTCGCCAGGCCGCAGTTGCAGGTCTTCGATATATCCGAGATCCTGACCTGTGACGGGTCCATCTTGGCTCCTGCACCCATCGAGGAAACGACGGGAATATTTTTCTTATAAGCGTGATACAAAAGGAATACTTTCGGACTGAGGGAATCGATCGCGTCGACGACAAAATCATACCGGGTTGCAGAAAGCACCTCTTCTGTCCGTTCGTCGCGCAAGAACTCGTTCAGGACATTTAGTTTCAGACGGGGATTGATATCTAACAGGCGACGGGCTACGACTTCGACTTTCGGCATCCCTAATGTCGAATGTAACGCCGGCAGTTGACGGTTGATATTACTTTCGTTTACCGTATCGGCGTCTACGATTGTCATGTGGCCGATTCCGGCCCGGCATATCTGTTCGGCAGCGTATGCTCCCACACCTCCTAATCCTACTACCAGCACATGGCTATGTGCCAGTTGCTCCATCCGGTCGGCGCCTAACAAAAGTTCCGTCCGTGTGTTCCAATTGTAACTCATTAAAATGATTTTAGGTGCAAAAGTAATAAATCAATCAGAAACGCCCGTTTTTTTATATATCTTTGTCACATTTTAATTCAAATACCTATGAAGATACAACTCTATTGGCTGCTTTCGGCAGCTTTATTGTTATTGCCTGGAAAGGCAGACGCTGCAAATAACAAGAAACCGTTCGTCATCCCTGAATTGCAGGAGTGGAGAGGTAGCCAGGGAATGTTCACCCCTACAGCGACCTCCCGGATCGTGTATACCGGAAAAGATCCGTCCGTCGTCCGTGTAGCCAATCAGTTTGCCGACGACTATGCGTTGATGTTCGGCCGCCGGATGATGGTGGTGCAAGGCCGTGCGGCTGCTGGCGATTTTGTTTTCTCCCTTTCGTCCGACAGCCGGTTGGGAGAGGAAGGCTACACGATGAAGATTACCGATCGTGTTACTGTTACCGCTCCCAAGAGCAAAGGACTGTATTGGGCTACCCGTACGTTGCTACAACTGACCGAACAGCTGGGAAACCAGGCTTTACCGAAAGGGACGGCCCGCGATTATCCCGATTATGCAATTCGTGGTTTTATGATGGATTGCGGGCGTAAGTTTATTCCGATGAGCATGTTGCGCGATTATGTGAAGATGATGGCTTACTATAAGATGAATACATTCCAAATTCATTTGAACGATAATGCTTTCAAGCAGTATTATAATCATGATTGGAACAAGACCTATTCGGCTTTCCGTCTCGAATGCGAAACTTACCCCGGACTGACTGCCCGTGACGGTTATTATACAAAAAAGGAGTTTATCGCCCTTCAGCAACTCGCCGACAGCCTGGGTGTCGAGATCATCCCGGAGATAGATGTCCCGGCACATTCGCTTGCGCTTACACAATACAAGCCGGAGATAGGCAGTGAAGAATACGGCATGGACCATCTCGACCTGTTCAAGCCTGAAACCTATGAGTTCGTGGATGCTCTTTTCCGCGAGTACCTGGAAGGACGTAATCCTGTCTTTGCCGGTAAGCGTGTCCATATCGGTACGGATGAATATTCCAATAAGAAACAGGATGTGGTGGAGAAATTCCGTGCTTTCACCGATCACTATATCCGTTTCGTGGAAGGCTTCGGCAAGCAGGCTTGTGTCTGGGGAGCTTTGACGCACGCGAAGGGTGAGACGCCTGTCAAATCGAAGAATGTGTTGATGAGTGCCTGGTATAACGGGTATGCCGATCCGAAAGAAATGATCAAACAAGGCTATGATCTGATCAGTATTCCTGACGGGTATCTATATATCGTTCCTGCGGCAGGCTATTATTATGATTACCTGAATACGGAAATGCTTTATAAGGAATGGACGCCTGCCCACATCGGGAAAGAGGTGTTCCCTGAAAAGCATAAACAGATCAAAGGGGGAATGTTTGCTGTCTGGAACGACCACGTGGGTAATGGTATCAGTACGAAGGATATTCATTACCGTGTGTTTCCCGCGATGCAGACGTTAGCAGTCAAAATGTGGACAGGGAAGGATTGTGCTGTTCCGTATGAAGAATTCAACAGTGCGAGGACGGCGATCAGCGAAGCTCCAGGGGTGAACGTGGCCGGACGTGTCGGTACGAAGCCGCGTGCCGTCTACAACCTCGAAACCTTGAAGCCGGGAATGGAAACGGGATTGAAAGAGATCGGTTATCATTATACTGTCTCTTTCGATATCAAAGCGGAGGCGGAAGAAAAGGGCACCGAGTTGTTCCGTTCGCCTGATGCCGTCTTTTATCTGTCTGATCCGGCTTCTGGAAAGTTGGGATTTATCCGGGATGGCTATCTGAATACCTTCAATTACCAGTTTTATCCTGAAGAGACTGCATCGGTAACCATCACCGGGGATGAGAAATCTACGCGGCTTTACATCGATGGCAAACTGAAAGAAGACCTGGATATCCAAAAACGTTACTTCAATGGAGGGAAAGATTCGATGCGATATGTCCGCACATTAGTGTTCCCATTGGAAAAAGCGGGGGATTTCAAGAGTTCGATCCGTAATGTGGAAGTGTTGAACTATTGCAAGCCGGAGATGTAGGCTTGACAGACGATAATTGTGGAATGATAGACGGGGCGTGTAGAAAAAATCCACACGCCCCGTTGTTTTATGGGGTGATTTCCCGCTTTATAAGCGCTTTTATCGGTTTGGCATGGCATTTGTATTTATGTTGATGTAATGAAGTTTAGGTTATAAGAAGATTGTTAGATTTAGGTTTTTAAGATGTAAGGTTATGAAAAAGATTGTTTTAGCATTAGTCGTTACAGTTGTTGCATGTGTGGTGGTATTTGCATCTCAGGATGTGAAATGTAGACAAGCTGCGGTATACTCATCTTTCGAACAGGCTGCTCCTGACGGATTCAGGAAAATAGATATGCAAAACCTCCCGCATGCCGTATTACGGACAATGGGAACCTCTTCCTCTTATGAGGGTTGTACTTTTGAAGGTGCTTACATGATGGGACATCCCGGAAGTGAAACTTATAAGATCGAGATTTGTAATCCGGATCGGAGCGAGGAGTTTGTGTTAATGAATGGTCGCGGAGAAGTGATTGAGTAAGAAATTATATTGGATGATTATATTGGAAGGAAGTGTGTCGAAATCTATCTGTTTTTCTATCAAGAAAAAGATGATTTTAACACACTTCCTTTTAGATTATTTTATTTTCCGATAAATCATTTCCAAAGTCGCTAATCTTGTCGTTTTCCCGGCTTCTATGCCCGGCAGGTCCGTTCCGCTCAACTTTTTCCAGGCGGCCAGAGTCGTTGCATCCACCGGCTCCTGCAAACGTGCAGTCCATTCGGGAAGGTAGCCACGCAGTCCCAAATACTGCACCATGCGGAAGTGAGGACTCGTGTAATCCACATCCTTGAAATACATAAGCGTCGCTTTCTGGTCGATCAGCTTGTCCTGTAGGCGGGAGAGGTCGATATTCTGCACCTTCACCTTCCCGTCGATCGAAAGGGCAGAGGCGATACCGGCGGCCTGTCCCATCGCCATCCAGCAAGGCTCCATGCGCAGGGTGGAAAATCCGATGTGCGAACCCGAAACCGGGACGGGCAACAGAAGGTTGTCCACCTCTTTCGGAACCATCACACCATAGGGGACTGTATATACCGCCGACGGATAACTCAGGAAGCCGTCCAGATGCACCCTTCCTTTTTCTCTTTTCCGCACCGCATGCGAATCCAACGCATAATGGCTGGCCGTTATGCTGCTTTCGTGGATGGGCGGGCGGCTGCCGATCGTTACCGGAATGGCATCGTTGGCGGTAAAGAAATAGGCGCCTTCGAAACGACGGCCCTCACGGACGTAGACCTGGCGTGGAAAATGTCCGTTGTCCGCATATTCGTCTTTCGAAAGGCCCCATTCTTTTGCCGCTTTGCGGAAGTGGGCGGGCAGTTCGGGATCGTTTTGGGCGAACCAGAAAAGACCTTCGGTATATTCGCGCAGACGTTGGGCGAACTTGTCGCGCCATTCCCACGAAGAAGTGGGCCAAGGCCAGTTTTCCTCAGGCAGGTCGGTGGAGACGAACACGCCGTGCTGGTTATTGGCGTCCGTCTTCATGTTCGGGACATGGACGATGTTGGTGATCTTGGCGATTCCCCATTTGTCACCCGGAAGTTTGGAAGGGTTGCCGGCCTTGATATGCTTCCGGTTCTCTTCCATCATTTCGGGTGTCACGCGTTGCATGGCGGCATCCGTGTTGCGTCCGGTCCAGACATCCTCCAAGATGGAGGCATAGTCTTCGCGGTTGTAACGGGCCGGCTTGGTGAAGGCCACGCGGTTCGCCGGATTGTTGGTCAGACAGAGGCGGTAATTATAGGACTGCACGGCATTGTCTTTCTTGAACGTGCTGCCGTCCCCTTCCGGACCGCCCCAATATTTGTAGACGCGTCCGGCTCCAGGTTCGCCGAACTCGTCTTTCCCTTCGCGCCCTACACGGAAAGGAACGCCGGCGGCGGCTCCGAGGTCACCTTCGTAGGTGGCATCCAGGAATACCGAACCGGTGTATTCCTCCATCTCTCCGGTTTCCCGGTTCAGGATGCGGATCTTTTCGATGCGGTTATCGCGCATAACTATGTTTCATCTTCGGCATCGAACTGACGCATGGTCAGGACCGTGATCTTGTCCTTCTGTCCGTCGAGCATCTTCTGGAAGATGCGTGCTCCGACGGAGGGTTCGAAGTGGTAACCGTCACTGCATACTTTCACCTGCTCGGAAGCAGGACCGTAGGTGTCGATATAGTGTTGCTTCACCGCGTTTACAAACTCACGGAACAGGCCGGTCGTTGCGGCACGGGTGGCGATGTCAGTTGCTCCGAGTCCGTTGGCGGGTAGTCCACCGACATAGCGGGTTCGTTCGAGTATCACCGATTTTTCCCCATCCGGGCGGCAGAGATGGCTGCCATGATACCTCCGGGGTTCCCTCCGACGATCACCAGGTCGTAGGACGATTGGCCGAAAGCGGTCGCACAGGCTAAAAGGAGGGAGAGTACAAGTGTTTTCTTTCTCATAAAATGCTATTTACAGTTTAATATTTCTTGTGCGTAACGGGCATAGTGGCCTTGCAGGCCGTCGGCATACCGGCGGAGTACTTCTTCCCCGATACCCTCTTGGTCACCGCATAGGTAAAGGCTCTTGCCAAATGTAATTCCTTCAACGCGAGGTTACGGGTGGATGTGTCGTTGAGGTCGGGAACGGCTTTGCTGCGCGCTTCGGTGTAGGAAAGGATCGAATGCCCCCGTACCCCCGGTGTCGTCAGCATGGTTGCCAGTTGGGGAACCGCTTCTCGGCTGCCTATTGCTTCCGTAGCCATAGCGATGGCACGGAAATGGGAAAGATAGTCTTCCGGTTCCAACTCTTTGCTTTCAGTACGGTGGCCAGTACGGATGTTTCGCGAGAGTTTCCCAACGCGGTGATAAGGGCATCCAAGCGGCTGAGGCACATCCCGAATTGTCCCATCCCGGTGTAGTGCCAGCCCTCGTCCCAGTCTTTATATTGGCGGATGGCTTCAGCCAGTACCGGAGCGTGTTTCCCTTGTCCTAAGATACAGAGGATGCTGGCGAGGATTACCCTCTCTTTCGGCATAGTGGCTCCGGCGATTTGTTTGCCGGCGAGCTGTATACAACGTTCGGGATCGGTCAACAGTATTTCGAGCCCTTTATAATTATCCGTCACACTGGTGATGGCCTTCTTCATCTCGGAATTACTGAACCCTTTAAACTCCTTATCCGTCAGCACCCGTTGCGGCAGATTCCCGATCTCGACCAGGTGACGCTGCACCTTTTTGATATCTATCTTGCGCGGAGATTTATTTTCTTTGACACATAGGGCGGAGAGGTAGCCGACTGCATATCCCTGGTTTTGCAGGCAGGGCTGCATACGAATCACCGGCATGGCATCCCGGTGAGCACTTGCTCCCAGACCGGTTGTCAGAATCCCTTCCAATCCTTTAGGCAGAAGACTGCGTAGTGGAACATCTGCGTCATAGATCATATGCCGTTTTTCCGGCGGGTTCAGGATAAAGAGAGGGTCTATGATCATGCCATGTGTATCGAACGAGCTTTTGTGATAAGAAATCGTGTCGGGATAGCGGCGATGGTTTATCACGTCGTATACCGAGATGATGTAGTCTCCGATCACCCGCCGGCGTTCGCGTGTCTGGGGGATTTTGACCAGATCGTATTGTCCTTGCAGTTTTGTTTTGGCTTGGACGAAAGCGCGTGAGACATCCAGTATATCCGTATCGTCAACGAATAGCCAATCGTTATTGTTATAATAGTCACCCGGTGCCCATTTGCCGGTTCCCGCACCTTGTACGGCGATTGTTTTTTTGCCTGTATAATCGAATGATGCACCGGCTGCAATAGCTATGTCTGCACTTCCTGTACTGTCTATCAATATTTTGGATAGGATGACACCCCGCCCGAAGGGAGTGGCGACAACGACTCCTTTTACCTGGTTCCCTTCTGTCAAAGCCCCGCATCCCATCACGCCGAACCAGAGTTTGCCTCCTGCCTGTAGCAGCTCTTTACGATGCCATTCCATCTTCCAGTCGGCGGGGAAGCGGCCTTCCCCTTTGGGTTGTCTTGGATGGTCTTTGGGTGCCATTGCCAGGACACTTTTATCTATATGAGCAGTATATCCGCCCCGGAACCCGTCCCAATAGACTCCGATCATACCCAGCGTGCTTAATCCGCCAAGCCCGTGCAGGTATTCCAATACCAATGTGTTGGCTCCCTGTTTGGCTGCGGATATCCCGGCGGAAGCACCTGCTGTACCGCCTCCCATCACAACTACGTCGTAGCTGCCTAAAATCGGGAGTGCACCTGACGGTGAGTCGACGAATCCCTTTTGCAGAGACGGACGGAGCGGGGAGAGCAGTTCGCCTGTTTGTCTGTAGTTCGAAGCATTTACTTTGAGTTGACGGACAGTGGCTTGAGCCGGTACGGGTATATCCTTTATCTGTCTGGCAACCGTTTCTCCCATCATCTCTCCTATGAATAAAGCCGGAACGGGACGCATCACTTGGATTGCCAGTTCTCTTGGTATTTCGGCACAGGGTCCGAGTACCCATAGGTTTGCTATATTCTTTGATTTAAACGCTTGCATCGGTAGCTTGCGCAAGGAAACCGGATTGCCATTATATGCTTTTTCGCTGTCAATCGTTTGTTTCGGAATATACCAGAGCAGATCCGAGCTATCGACCTGCTCGATATCCCATGTCCGGCTGCGGATGATCTGTTCGGCCTCGGCCAGTGATGCATACGAGTCGTCTTTGAGCGGTAAACGGAATGTATAGCGGGTGACCGGATAGCTTTTCTCGCCAACCTTGATGGGTTGGGATAATTCTTCGGCCAGGATAATTTCCGGTGCTTCTTTTTTGGTATTTCCTACTACGGTATAGCAGAATTCCTGCGTACCTGCGGTAAAAGGTTTACGTTCCGCTCCTGATAGTCCTGCAACGGAAGCATTGTGTGTCGCATCGATAATCGCTTTACAACGGATGGCTTGTCTGCCCGAACGGTTCGCAATCACGACTCCCGCAGGTTTTCCGGACGGGTCCGTCAGCACATTCGTTACATAACTGCTGTAAAGGAATTGGACATTGTTGTCAATCAATTCATCTTCCAATGTTTTCTTTATATGCAGCGGGGTCGGGAAATTTTTCCCCGGAAAGAGCTTGCATGCAAGTGCTGTCTGCAATTTTTCTCCTGCTTCCCGTTCGTAGAGATGTGAGCCGCAGATGTCTTCACCCAAATAAGGCATGTAGCCAACTAAATAAACCCGGCTACCTGCTTTCGCTGCGGCAGTAGCTGCGGCAATTGCCCGCGAACTTCCGCCCGCGACCACAAGGTCTACCTCTGCAATCACCGGAATCTTACGCGCCCCTTCCTGGCAGAACCCTTCGTCGGGAACGGCTGATTGTATTGTTGACTTTGCTTCTACAATTTGTCCGACAGAAGCTAAAGCTCCACTTGCTGCTGCTATTTTAAAAAATCTCTACGTGTAATCATGGTTTTATTATTTAAGAATTAAAATGAAAGGATTACATAAAAGAGATGAAGACGAATAAATCGTTTCTTAAATTAATTGCCCTACTTCTTGTAAACGTTTTCTTAATCGCTGAATATCTACATTATGAACATCTGGTGATTGTGATTTGCTGATTTGTCCTGCAGCGACCCCAACAGCTTCGCCTGTCACTAATGAAGGAGGCATTACACGTAGGCTGCCATGTGCGTATGGATCTGTTGAAATACATCGGCCAGCAACCATAACATTTTTAAGACCTATCGGAGTCAGGCAACGGAATGGGATTCCATGTGATTCTCCTTTTTTATAACGAGGATAATGAGTGGCGTTCTCTTTATGTACATCGATGTAATAGCAGTTTCTACCGATCCCATCCTCAAATTCACGACGGGCCAGCCAATCATCTACGGTGAATGTATAGTCGCATTTGATTCGGCGACTTTCTCGGATTCCCATTAGGTTACCGGTATTTGCTAAAAATGAAGCAGCAAAGGGTTTAGGGGCAAATTCAACTAATCCATTATGTAATTGATGAACTAATTTACGCCCTTTCATCATAGCCTCACTCAAGGAACGTGGATCAGTGCTGTCAACGGTTACATGTCCGGCATTGAATCCCAAAAATCCGGGACCAATTAGTTTATCGTTCATGTGTTTGTCTTTAACCAATGGATATTTGGGATTACCAAAAATTGAATGGATTGGGCTTTTCTTATTATTGGTATGTACGCTACCAATCAAAGAAAATTCATATGGATCAACATTCCCGACTGTAAAACATAATGTTCCTTCTTGTACGCTTCCATCTTTATCTCCCATTACAAAATCGGCTCCTGCCCATGCTGCCAAATCACCATCTCCTGTACAATCGATGAAAACGTTTGCTTTATATGCTGATAAACCGGATTTATTAGCAACAAGAATGGCATCGACAACTCCTTTTCGTTTCATCTCTACGGCAGCCATGCTGGAAAAGAACAGAACAGTAACACCTGCTGAGGTCACTAAATCATCATACACTATTTTCAGATATTCTCCGTTGATGGGAACCCAGTCGTTATAACGAATATGAGGTACTCCTTTTTTTGATTCAGTAAAAACTTTTTCTGCGATCCCTTTATAGATTATTTGTTTACCATCTGTAAAAGGGCACCATGCATTCAATAGTCCGGAAGTCCCCATACCACCAAGGGCTCCTGTACTTTCAACCAATAATGTTTTAGCTCCTTCGCGGGCTGCGGCTGCAGCTGCGGCACATCCGGAAGGGCCACCTCCAACAACGATGACATCATATTCGTCAGAGCAGGGTATTTTAGCTTTTCCGAATGCGTAATGTTCTTTCGTTGTTTCCATTGCTTTTGCTGTTGCAGATGTTCCCAAAGTGATAGATGCTAATCCTAAAGAACTGATATTATGGATAAAATTTCTTCTTTTCATGAATGATGAATTTGTAATTAATATAAAATAAAAATTATAAACCTCGGTTGTGAGTAAAAAATATCTTTTGGAAATTAAAATCACAACGAGGTTCATATTAGTAACCTGTGTTTTGTATTAACTTGTCGTTGACTAAGATATCATTGGCAGGAATAGGCCATAGATAGTTCTTTTTCGGGTCAAAAGACATTTTATAGAACGTGATGATATAGCCGGCTGTTTCCATCGGTGAAAGATTTGGCAGTCCGTCTTCGTCAATGCTTGGTATACCTCCGATAGGGAAATTGCCATCATCCCAATTCTTCAAAATAGAGATAAAATCAGATGGTAATTCGATATTAGACTCACTACCTGTCAGACCGTTCCAGTTAGCAGATCCAGACCAAGCACGTGAAAGATAATACATCGATTTGTTATGTGATTTTTCGGCAATGCGCCAACGGAGCAAATCACGATAACGAAGCCCTTCGAATGCAAATTCCGAACGACGTTCCATACGGATGATTTTTCGTAATGCCTCTTGTGATGTGACTTCAACACGAGGATAAGTAATTCCGCTACCCCGATAAGCACGTTCACGTATCAGATTGATTGTTTTATCCAAATCCTCTTGTGTACATTTTGCCAATTCATTCTTAGCTTCGATATAAGTCATTAGAATTTCAGCGTAACGTAAGTAGGGATAACAGTTGTCAGCAACGTTACCATTGCTATTGAAATCTTTCCAGTTATCTTTTACAAATTTACGCATAAGCAATCCGTTGTAGCTGAGTGTTGATTAGATGCTTTGGAATCTGCACTAAGCACCATTTGCCCAGAAGAAACTTCATAGACTTTAGTTGCATAAGGATTTGGATTATATTCATAACCGAGTAGGATATAGTCCGGATATTTTTCAGGAAAAGAACCGTCAATTTTTGATTGTTCATATTCTGCATAATCATCAGAATATTTGGTTTTGAACGGTTGTATAGTCATTGCCAAACGGGGATCACGGTTGGCAAAAGGATCTTTTGGATTATAGAGAGGGGACTTGTCAATAGGTAGGCCATCTATACAAGTATAGGAACAGAATAGTTCCAATGATGGACTTTGCCCGGCAGTACCTCCGATCTTACGTATAACACGGTTTTTGATATCACTGAAAAGGCCAAATCCCTTTTTTTGAGTCAAATCACCTTTAAAATAAAACATAAGTTCAGGAGAACTATCAGCTTTAAAAAGCTCTTCGAAATTGTCATGTAATTGGTAAACTCCCAAATTCATACATTCTTCAGCTGCTTGGATAGCTGTTTCCCAATCTTCATGGAAAAGGGCAAAGCGAGCCTTAAAGCCGAGTGCAGCACCTTTAGTAGGACGTTGTTGTCCTTTGTAGGATACAGGTAGGTATTCTGCAGCTTTGTCTAAACATTCGAAGGCATACGCTAATACTTCACTTTTAGGTGAACGAACAGCTTCGTAGGCCTCATCCAATGTCATGCCTTTATTTAAAACACAATCACCATAATAGGTTGCTAATTCACAATAAGCAAAACCTATCATGAAGTAAGCTTCTCCTTTATATTGATTTATTTTATCTTCACTAACTGCATTGGCGGCTCCGCTTTCTAATGCTTGTATGACTTTTATGGCGCGAACAACCGATTTGTAAAGTGCACTCCAGCGATCGGATACTGTTTTCCATTGCGAAGTAATAGTTCCCAATGTGATTTCATTCGATTTTCCGCGGTCCAGCATATCATCGTCCCATTTTATATCATCAATAGGAAAGAAATCAGGTCTCAATAAATCATTGAGAGCCATTTTTATTTCGGTTTCATCACGATACCAGTTTTCACTTGAACCTTCAGATAGGGGATTTAAATCAAGATCGGCACATGCATTCGTACTAAATGCAATTGCCCCGATAAATAGATATTTATATATTTTATTCATACTATTAGCTAATTAAAATGAAACATTTAGACCAAAAATATAGGAAGACATGATGAGGTCTCCACTACGATCCCATTCAGGGTCAAATCCATCAGGATATTTTGAAAATGCAGGTAGATCATTCGCACTGAAGTAAACTCTCAATTTATTTACGAAAAACTTCTTTGTGATATTCGATGGAATGGTATAACCTAATGTAATATTTTTAATACGCATATAGGCTCCGTTAAACAGGTAAAAGTCACTATTGGCGTAAATATTAGTACCATTTGTCGTCAATTTAGGATATTTCGCTTTTGCATTTTCTTCATCTGTAGCAGTTGGGCTCCAATGACTTTCAATCAGATTTAACGGGCAGGCATATGCTTGGTAATTGAACGGGGTGCCTGGCCATGACCAATATTTAAGTTGATGACCGATTCCTTGGAATGAAAGGTTGAAATCGAAATTTTTCCATTCTGCCCAAATTGAACCACCATATTGAAGTTCAGGCAAAGAATTACCTAAATATACTCGGTCATTGGAAGCTGTGATTTTTCCATCTCCGTCAATATCCTGGTAGCGAATATTACCCGGGGAGTCGTTATTTGTTAAAACAGGTATTTTGTTACCTTTATCATCATACATCGCAGCTTCATTTAAAATTATACCCATATTTTTATAGCCATACCATTCTTGATAATAACTTCCTTCCTCTGTAATTTTATTATTATCAATCTTTTGGCGATCTGCCATATATCCCATTCTTGATCGATAGTCTGAAAGGTTGAAACTAACACCATAGCGGAAATCATTGATTTGATCATTCCAGGAAAGCTCTAAATCCCAACCTTTCGTATTCATATCGGCCGCATTATTTTGTGGTGCATTATAACCGAAATAAGAGGGGAAGCCTACTTGCATCAACATATCAACTGTTTTTTTATAATAATAATCCGCTGATGCACGTAGTCGATTATTAAGTAATGTAATGTCTGCACCGATGCCATAAGTTGTAGTTGTCTCCCATGTGAGACTATTGAATGCATAATCTGTTTGGTAAGCCGTTTGTACGATATCTGCCACTCCTGTAGACGAATTCGGGATAAAACCTGTACCAAAAGATAATTTGGCTTGATAAGGAAACTCCGAACCAATGCGTTCGTTACCCAGTTGTCCGATGGAACCACGAAGTTTTAAATGATTAATTACATTTTTGTTAAACCAAGATTCTTCTGAGATAACCCAACCTGCACTGACAGAAGGGAATGTTCCCCAACGGTGTCCATCAGCAAAACGAGATGACCCATCGGTACGTATATTGGCTTGCAATATATAGCGATCAGCCCAGGAATACATAATACGACCAAATATGGAACGATAAGCATTATGACCTGCTTTCCCACTATTGTATTGATAATCTTTCGGACCTAAATCTAAATAGGGGAAATTATCTAATGTGTAATTCGTACGTGATGCTCCTTCTTCTTCCCATTTGTAGGAATAGTCTTCATAACCGGCCATTAAACCGAAAGAATGTTGCTGGATTTTGAATTTGTAATTTGCGTAAAACTGCATGGTCAGGCTACGGGTATCATTACGTGTTTCATTGACGCTGGTAGAGGAGTAATCTACACCAGGTATTGCGTCCCCACTGATCCGATAAACCTCATATCTTGTTTTATGGTCTTTCTTTTTATCAAATGTGTAGCGGGGAGATGCGATGGCTGTGACTGTCAATCCTTTTAAGGGGGTGAAATCTAATTGCAACTTACCTCCTACACGATAATATTCTCCTTTGTTCAAACCTCCTAATTGATTTAATGCTATTGGGTTATCTCCATCTTTCCCATCAGCATAGCGTCCATCTGACCAAAAAGCATTATATATCGGAGCACGATACATGAGGTCTTTCATGGTGCTTCCTTCTTTGGAATGTGGTGAATTTGTATTCGAATAAAGCAAGTTGATATCTACATTGGCATGAATCCAATTATTAATGGCATAATCGTTGTTTGAACGAATGTTGAAACGTTCATACTCTTTGTTATTATAAAGCGCTTCTGATTCGTAGTAGTTAAAACTAAAATTGGTTTTCAGTTTATCTGTCCCTCCACTGATGGAAAGAGCATGTCGCTGATGATGAGTGGTGTTATTCAATCCTAATTCCATGAAATCGGTATCGGGATAAAGATCCGGATCTTCAGCTCTTAATTGTGCATAATTATTAATCAAATCTTCAGAATAAGCAGAGTTGAGTGAAGAAGCTCCATCGTTGTAGGCTAATTCATTGTATCCTTTCATCCATTGCACTGCATTTGCGAATTTAGGTTTGGTAGTTGCTGCATTAATACCGTATTCCATGTTGTAGGAGAGATGGAATTCTTTATTGCGAGCACGTTTTGTTGTAACAAGGATAACACCTGCTGCAGCGCGTGAACCGTAAATGGCAGCGGAGGCTGCATCTTTCAACACTTGAATGTCCTTTACATCTTCAGGAGCGATATCACCAAGTGTTCCAGGTACTCCGTCAATAATCACTAATGGATCATTTGTTGATAGTGTAGTAACACCGCGCACACGAATAGTCGCTCCAGAATTTGGATCTCCACTTGAACGTGTGACCTGTACACCTGCCATTTGCCCTTGCAACTGATTGGCGAGTTGTGGTGTGTTTTTCATTTGTAATTTATCTCCTCCCAGTGAAGCGGTTGATCCGGTCAGGTCGATTTTTCGAGCTGTACCATAGCCGATCACTACGACTTCGTCTAAAGTTTCTGAATCTTCTTCGAGTGTGATATTGTATGCGTTCTGTGAATTGACTTTTATTTCGACAGATTTATATCCGATGTAGGAAATCAAAAGCGTAGCACCAGGTGCTACGCTGATATTGAAGGCCCCTTCAATATCAGTAATGGACCCGTTAGTTGTCCCTTTTTCTACCACGTTAGCACCTATGATCGGGTCGCCGTTACTGTCAAGGACTTTTCCTGTAATTTTCTTGACTTGTTGTTGCTGAGCGTATGCTTTGCGCATAATGTTAATATTCCGGTCATTGATGGTGTATGTCAGTCCTGTTCCGGCTAATGCTTGTGTTAGGACTTCATCAATTTGATTGCTGTTGGCTTTTACGTTACTTTGATGTTTGCGACATCTTTGTCTACATAGAAGAATAAGAATTCGCTTTGTTTTTCTATTTGTGAAAACAGGTCGGTGAGTAATACCTGATCAGCTTTGACGGATATTACTGCTGATTGTGAATAAATAGATTCGGCTTGCATTGTGGAGGGTAAAACCGTTAATAGCGAAGCAGCCGTAATTTTTGTGATTGTTACTAATTTTTTTAGGCTTCCCGGATAAAGATGCCTGTAATACGAAACATGTTCCATGCTTGTGTATTGATTTAATGGATTAATAATTTGCTTATGATTTTTTGTGTGCCCTTCTTCTTTTGCGGGCATCAGTGTTGTTTCAAAAAGTATCAGTGTTTTATCATAGGCCTTATCTTTTTAGTGTTGCATATTGGATATGATAAACTCCATCATGATTTGTCCATCGTACAGGTAAACTGTATGAGATTACTTTCAAAATCTGGTCAAAACTTTGTCTCTGATCAAATGTTCCGGAGACGGTGACGGACGGATCTGCCAGTCTTTCATCATCAATCCGGATTTCTACTTGATACATGTCTTTCAAGTTCTCGATCAATTTGGTGAATGGAATAGATTTGTATTTCAACAGGCCGTCTTTCCAAGCAGTGAAAGTGTCGGTATCTATTTGTTTTACATCAACCTTGTTTGTTGACCTGCTAAAAGTTAGTTGCTGGTTCGGGGTCATTACGATATTTTGTTTTGCACCTTCGAAACGGATGGAACCTTCCACAAGGGTTGCTGTGATATCGTCGGATTCCGCATCTGCTTTCACGTTGAAGTGCGTGCCCAATACGGTGATAGAGGCGCCGTTCATCTCTACTTGGAAGGGCTTGCCTGAATCTTTTGCCACTTCGAAATAAGCTTCACCTTCCAATTTGACGTTGCGGTTGTCTTTTCCGTATTTGTCGGAATAGCTTAGGCGGCTGTTCTTGTTCAATGTGATGACAGTTCCGTCTTCCATCGTGAAGTTGGAGGTATGTTCGCCTGCCAGCAAAGTGTAGTATTCGGATGTACGGTCCTTTGTATTATACCTTAAATCCGCAACTCCATTCCCGAAGTGCTACCTACATAAAGAGAAATGGACTTTTGATTCGTAAGATAACCATTAAGTCCTCGCGTCCGTTTCAATGCGCATACCATCCCCTTACCCCATAAAG
>ENA-OQJX01000112-OQJX01000112.1-human-gut-metagenome-genome-assembly--contig:-NODE-112-length-54575-cov-3.090104_pt1 | contig 54575 bp, 41 predicted proteins | sample MGYA00242615_ERZ504782 | MGnify/ENA primary metagenome ERZ504782 (study PRJEB26092, sample SAMD00036354) | human gut metagenome | host: Homo sapiens | study: EMG produced TPA metagenomics assembly of... | reverse complement strand
TTTGTAATTAGATTTTAGGTCAATTGGCAGGAGGATACTTGTGAAAGTCTTGTGCAATTATTCCCCAATTATGATTTCATCTCACCATACCCCATGCAACTCTTGTCAATAAATTATCCTCTTTATATTCTGAATAAGATTATAAAGAGGATTTTTTTAACGAATATTATTCATTTCACTTTTCCAAAACAAAGAAGCGAGATCAATACTATTACCCAACCGATCTGCTAGATGAAACATTTATAACAGGGCTGTAGTGATAGTATATTACAAAATCAGAATAAACAGATTTTATATCCCCAACCGTTCTTTCAGCAACCGGTAGCCGGAAAGGCTAACCCGAAGTTTCACTCCATTCTTCAATAATAACTGATAGGTTTCTTTTCCAAAAAGCTCGACCCGGGAAATCTGCGTAACATTCACAATCGTAGAACGATGCACCCGAACAAATGTATCCGGAGAGAGATGAGTTTCAAAATACTTCATAGTCTGCTCTTTCAGGTATTCGCCTGTGGGGGTTATCAGCATCACATAATCTCCACATGCTTGTATGTAAATCAATTCGTCTGCCTTCACCAAATGAATCCGGGAGCCGTCTTTCACTGTAATACGATCTACCATTCCATGGCTGACTCTTTCTGCTGTTCAGCCACATTCACCTGATGTACAGCCAGTTCTTTTTCCATTTCCTGATTTTGTACTTCTTCTTTTGTGACTATCAAGCGGTACCATAGAGTAATGGCAATTAAAACCGGTAGTCCGAACAATAACCGGAAAGGGATTGTCTGCGCAAAAGGAACATAGGACACTCCTACAATTCTCACCATTATGTCACAGACCATAAAACTTCCTGCCAGCCAAAGCAGACTTCCAACGATAATCATAATTACATCCGTCTGGAACAACGAGACAAGACCGACCACAAACCATGCCAGATAGGCGATAGCGCCAACCAACCGATCGTTACTATTCCATCTACCAAAGCGGGAAGATAATCGTTTCCGGTGTATCCACAGACTAAAGCTACTTGGAATACAACCAGAATCAATGCCAGCACCAGCATCGGAATCCAACGAAAAGGAGATTCTATAATCGGATGTGCTTTCATACGCTAGTCTTTAACCTCCAAGCCTCCGAAAGAAAGTGTTCCCCGAATTACTAATACACTCTCCTTATTTATATTTCCATTCTGCCAACGTTTATCATCACATCCTCCAAAGAAAGCATTGCATTTAAACACGACTTTCCAGTCAGAAGGGACATATATCTCAACTCCTCCCCAACTGCAATCCAAATCTATGTATGTTTCTCCGGGTGCAATATGGGTATGGCGCAAATCAATCGTCGTTCCTCCGAAAGATGTGCGAATGACAGCTCCTTTAAACAATTCGTCAAGCACCACGTGACGGGCAGCTCCCCAAACATTTTCGGCACGCAGAAAACCATCTACTGACTCTGACTGCTGTTGTTCACTTTCAAAGTTCATGCCGGGTTGTCCCTGATGCATCTTCATCCACTTCTGACGGTGCTGCATGGCATGATGGTGCGCCCAGTGCCCCCGCCTGTTCTTGCCGGATTTAAAAAAGAATAAGACACCTGCTGTTATCAGAGCGATAGGCCATACCATTGCCTGCGAATTTTCAGGCAACCATGAAAGCCCTCCAATCAAAAAATACACACCTATCAACAAAAGGATGATTCCACCGATGAAATGGCGGCGAATTATAGAATATATACCTAATATAATAAGGAGTGAATGCCAGGATACGATCATATCGAAGACTTCAGATGTAATCCATCCCATATTACGGGCAAACAGCAGAATCCCGGAAAGGATAAAAAGCGAAGCTATCAGTGTTTTACCGGAAAAGCCTGTAGCAGTGGGAAATTTTTGTTTCTCTTCCATTGTCTCTATTACTAATTGATTAATGGTTCAAAGATACATCATTTCTCACTGCTTCTACAGCCTTTTCTGTTGATTTCCGGTATAAATTCCGATGAATGCCGGATAAAAACCGGTGAAACTGACTATAAAGTATCTTACCTGATAAAGATAATTCTTAATACGATGTTTGCAGATTACTTTTTTCCACCGCTATTTTGTTTTTCAATAATGTCATGCACCAAACTATTCATATACATTTCCAGATTTGTATACTGGCCATATTTATCTATCGTTTTTCCATTGCCATCAGAAGCATCATGAGGATTTAATCCGAATTTTCTCTCCCATGCATCAGGCATACCATCATTATCAGAATCAATCAAGGTACTTCTCTGTAAAAGAACTGGCCATGCGGAAACATTTTCCGAAGTATTTAACGAGAGCAAATCATCCTGACTATCTATCAATCCTGGTTTCGGATATCCTTCACTTTTCCAAATACCTCCTTCTCCATTATGAATATTCAAACCTTTATATCCAGCTGTTCTCGTACGTGTTTCCTTCACAATACGTGCATCCACATCATCTCGGTGTAATGAACACCCCGCATAATCCAACACTTGTTTATAAGCATTGAAAGCAGAATGTGTCGTTACCGATGCAAATTCATGAGGTTTGTCCAATCGAATCGAGTCTTTAGTTTTTTGCGTAACTACTTTCTTATAATTATTCGAAAATTGATTGTAAACTCCATATTCCCAATTATTAGCTGTAGCCTTTTGGCTGTTTTTATCATCTGCCCTCCATCTACAACGTTACCATCGATATAATACTTTCCCCACAGATACCCCCCATTCCTATTTTCTGTTGCATCTATAGCAAAAATCCGTCCACGTTTAGAGCCTGTCACCGTTGCAGGACCAGGTTTATAATAATTGTTCACTATATTAATATTCATCCTTTCACCACCATACGAACTGTTCATACCCCAATTATAGATCACATTATTGCGAAAATCGACATAATCACCATCACATTCTCCATTCTTACGTACCTTAGCTCCTAATCCGAAACGGGGATTCCGGCTATCATGATGGGCTAATAAATTATGATGATAAGAAGAGTGTTCACCTCCCCAAATTCCTCCATATCCATGAGGACCTTTGGTATGTCCACCTAATCTAAGACTTTCAGAAATAATGCACCACTGCATAGTAAAATCATCATTTTCATAAAAAGAGGCACATTCATCTGTACACCAGCTGATAGAGCAATGGTCTATAATCACATTCCTTGCCCCTTTTCCTCCTAAAGCATCTGCACCGTCAGGATGCACACATTCTTTATTACCCATACGGAAACGTAAAAAACGGAGAATTACATTACTAGCATAATTTGTCACCGGATAACCCGCTATGCATATACCGTTTCCCGGTGCAGTTTGTCCCGCAATGGTCAAATTCCCTTTCCGTATTTTTAGGTCTTTATGCAGAAATATTGTACCGGACACTTGAAAAATGATAGTACGAGGACCATCCAACTTTTCTATACCATAACGTAAAGTGCCAGGCATCCCATCATCTGCTAAAGAAGTAACAATATACACTTCACCTCCACGTCCGCCTGTAGTCATACGTCCATATCCTTCTGCTCCGGGAAAAGCAGCCAACTCTCCAAAATCAAGAGTGTTACCAATACCAGAAAAGGCAAAAACAGCCTCATTTCCGATCAGAGTTAATAAAACGGTTAGACAACGAAAGATCAAATTCATATTCATATTTTTATTTATGGAATAATACAAAAATACACCAAATTTATTTATTGTACTCCTCCTTTATTCTGTTCCTCAACAATCTTTTGTACCAAGCTATTCATATACATCTCCAGATTTGTATATGTTCCTTCCTCATCTACTGTTTTACCATTTCGGTCAGAAGCATCATTCGGATTCAAACCATACTTTTTTTCCCATTCATCAGGCATACCATCATTATCCGAATCCTTCAGAATAACACCTTGTACCAATTCAGGCCATGCTGAAGATTCTCCAACAGGAATCACATCATCCTGACTATCAATGATACCTTTCTTTGGATACCCCACGCTTTTCCAATCAATACCTTCAACAACTCCCTGACCATTGTGCTCGTTCATTCCCTGATAGTTCGCAGTCCCGGTACGAGTCTCCTGAACAATACGTTCATCCACTCTATCCCTGTGCAAAGAACAACCTGCATAATCCATAACACGCTCAAAAGCCGTACGAGCATCATGAGTGGTAACAGTACCTGTTTCTACAGGAGTGGTACGTTTAAGAGCTTTTTTTGTACCTTCATCCAACGTTCCATACTTTTTATCAAACTGATTATAAACTCCGTACTCCCAGTTATCCTTTGTAGCCTTCATACAACGATCGTAATCAGCCGCACCATTAATTTGCCCATCATCCACCACATTTCCTTGGATAAAGAAATCTCCCCAAGTGTCAAAAATGGCCGGATATGATTTCTTATCCGAATCACTCACTTTTTTGTCAATGGCAATAATACGTCCACGTTTAGAAGTACCAGTAGGAGTGGCAGGCCCCGGCTTATAAAAATTATTCACAATATTTACATGCATGGCTTCTCCACCATAACAAGAGTTTCCACACCAGTTATAAATGACATTATTACGCATATCAACAATTTCATTCTCTTTTGTCGAATTAACTCCAGGACCTAGACGAGGATTACGGCTATCATGATGTGCCAATAGATTATGGTGAAAAGAAGCTTTCATACCTCCCCATATACCACCATAGCCATGAGGACCTTTTGTATGCCCACCTAAACGCAGACTTTCAGAAATAAGACACCATTGCAGTGTAAAATTCTCATTTTGATAGAAAGAAACACACTCGTCAGTACACCAACTCATAGAACAATGATCAATCATTATATTTCTATGATACCGACCGCCAAAGGCGTCGGCTCCGTCTGCACTGACATCTTCTTTATTTCCCATTCGAAAACGCATAAAACGGACAATAACATTGTCTGCTTCCAAGAAAACCGGATAACCAGCCAAACAAATACCATCCCCCGGAGCCGTCTGGCCTGCAATGGTCAAATCTCCATTCTTAATCTTTAAATCACCGTTTAAATGAATAGTTCCGGATACCTGGAAAACAATTGTACGTTTTCCGCTTAGTTTCTCAATACCATAACGCAAAGTTCCGTCCTGTAACTTGTCCTCCAATGAAGTAACAATATATACATCGCCACCACGCCCACCGGTTGTGTAGCTCCATGTCCTTCTGCCCCAGGAAAAGCTGGTATCTTTTCATCTTGAGTTTCTCCAGTCCCCTCAGGTTCTTTAGGCAATTCATTTGCGTCACTACCATCAGTACACGCCAGAATTCCAAAAGCAAACAAAATGGCCAAACACCATTTACTTAGAATTATATCCATTTTCATACATTATTAGATTAATGAGGACAAAAGTAGACAGGATAAAGAAAAGTCTTGTTCAAATTTTGTTTTTCCAAATCATTAAAATCGATAAAACAAGGCTTTTCAAGCTAGCATGTGTATTTTTTGTTTTAAAACTATTCTAAAAATGCCTGCCGGCTATTAAAAAACAAAAAATACTAGGTGAAAAACAAATATTGCACATATCTATATTCACATTCATATACTTTTGTACCGAGGAATTAACTCTAAATATGAGTACAGAATCAAAACAATAACCATTAATTAATAAACATGCAAAGAATGTCTAACAAGGTGAAAAACATGCGCAGTTGGCTGCTAATGCTATTTGCAGCGATATCGCTTAGCGTATCAGCGCAAACAATTACCGTAAAAGGTAATGTGAAAGACACAACAGGAGAACCGATCATCGGAGCTTCTGTAGTAGAGAAAGGTAATACTACCAATGGTACAATTACTGATTTAGATGGTAACTATTCTATCAAGGTTCCTTCAAAAGCAACCCTTACAATTTCTTATATCGGAATGAAAACTCAGGATATTGCTGTAAAAGGACAAAGTCAAATTAATGTCACTCTTTCCGATGATACACAAGCATTGGACGAAGTTGTGGTAATTGGTTACGGAACCGTTGCAAAAAAGGATCTGACTGGTTCCGTATCTTCCGTTAGTGCCAAACAGATAGCTGCCATTCCGGTATCTTCTGCATCAGAAGCATTACAGGGAAAAATGGCTGGTGTATCTATCACAACGACTGAAGGTTCTCCTGATGCAGACGTAAAAATCCGCGTACGTGGTGGCGGTTCTCTATCTCAAGACAATTCACCGCTTTATATCGTAGACGGATTTCCCGTATCAAGTATCTCTGATATTGCTCCAACAGATATTCAATCGGTAGATGTATTGAAAGATGCTTCTTCTACTGCTATTTATGGTGCCCGTGGTGCAAACGGTGTTATCATCATTACTACTAAATCCGGTCAGGAAGGTAAGGTGCAGGTAAACTTCGGTGCATCTTACGGTTTGCGCAAAGTGACCAAGATGGTCGATGTACTCAATCCGTATGAGTTTGTGATGTGGCAACAAGAATTAGACCAGAAAAGTTTTAATTATGGCACCTTTGACGATCTGGAGATTTATAAATCATACACAGACACCGACTATCAAGGAGAAATATTTGGTCGCACCGGTAATCAACAACAATACAATATTAGTGTCAGTGGTGGAAACAAAGATACCAAATTCAATATCAGTTATTCACGTAACGACGAAAAAAGTATCATGTTGAACTCAGGTTTTGCCAAAGACAACATCAATGCTAAAATAAATACAAAAATCAACAAATGGCTAACATTTGACTTCAATGCCCGTTTATCCTATCAAAAAGTAAAAGGAACCGGAAGCGGTGCAGACGACAATCAATCAAGTGCAACCACTTCTGTAAATGCACGCTCTGTAGTATTTGCTCCTGTTGAAAAATTAATCAGTGGCGGCAGTGACGATGATGAAAACGTTAATAACGCACGTTACACGCCTATCGAAATATTGAACGCGACTTACAAACGTGTTAGCCGCTTCCAGCAAAACTACAATGCCGGAGTGAACTGGGAACCCGTAAAAGGACTTAAATTCAGAAGCGAATTCGGATATGGATGGAAATACAATAATACTGACCAAGTATGGGGGGTGGAAGCTACAAACAACAGTAAATATGGAAATCCGGGAATGCCCCAAGCGTTATTAACCAAACTTATCAACAAGAACTGGAGAAACGCCAATACTGTTACATATAATAACGATAAAATGTTCAATTTGAACCACAGAATGAATGTCATGTTAGGTCATGAAGTATCCAGCAGCTACGACCACAAAACAACAATGACATCTGTAGGTTTCCCTAAAAACATGTCAATAAAAGAAGTACTTGCTAATATGGGACAAGGTCAGGCACTTCCCACAGATACATACATTGGTATCAAAGACAACTTGCTCTCTTTTTTCGGACGTATCAACTACACCATTAACGATAAATACCTGATGACTTTCACCATGCGTGCAGACGGCTCCAGCAAATTTGCCTCCGGCAATCAATGGGGATACTTCCCTTCACTGGCTTTAGCATGGCGTATATCCGACGAAGCTTTCATGAAAAACTCCCAAGAATGGCTTTCCAACTTAAAACTTCGTTTAAGCATCGGTACGGCAGGAAACAATCGGATTCCCTCCGGGTCGCTAGAAACAACTTACTCACTGGCAGGTTCGGGAGACAAACATATCTATTTCAACAATACAAGCAGCGTGGTTCTGCAAAGAGGTAAAAACTTGTCCAACCCGAACTTGAAATGGGAAACAACGCTCACTCGTAATATAGGTTTGGATTTCGGCTTCTGGAACGGACGCCTTTCCGGTAGCTTAGATGCATACTGGAACACGACCAAAGATTTGTTGATGCAAACTACCCTCCCCAAAGGAGCTGGTTATGAGTTTCAATATCAGAATTTCGGTCAAACCTCCAACAAAGGAATTGAGCTTGCTTTAGACGCTATCCTTGTCGACCAAAAAGATTTCGGTCTGAATTTCAACTTCAACATTTCCTATAATCAAGCTAAAATTGACAAACTGCCTACAAATAAAATCTGGCAAAGCAGTGCTGGGGCGGTAGTCTCATCGCTGGTATCGATGATTTCCTAATTGAAGAAGGTGGAAGACTGGGTGAAGTATACGGTTATAAACTAGATGGTTTCTATACCACAGAAGACTTTACTTGGGATAATGGATGGAAACTTAAGGAAGGACGTGTCAATCCAACGGAATCGGGTATGAAAGTCAATAACTTCGGTCCTGGCTCACCCAAACTGAAAGCAAATGCAGATGGCAAAATCGAGAAAAGAACGCCTTGGCAATACAATCCCGAAAATAACCGGCGGTTTCGGCATTAATGCACGATATAAGAGCTTTGATTTAAGTGCATTCTTCAACTATTCATTGGGAAACAAAATTATCAACGCTACCAAACTTGCTTCCGGATTCTATAGTGACACAAAAAAAGATTGGAATCTGAACAATGAATTCAACCTTAGCAAACGTTACACTTGGATTGACCCTGCCAACGGAATGGACATGACTTCCAAAAGCTATATCAACGAATTTGGAAGCGACTATGCCATCAACCGTCTAAACGAAATAAATGCCGGTGCCAGCATATTCAACCCAGCTTCCATCACACAGATTCCACTTTTGGACTGGGCTGTAGAAGACGGTGCCTTCCTGCGTGTCAACAACATTTCCATCGGTTACACATTGCCGAAAGTTTTCGTACAAAAACTACAAATGCAGAATGTGCGTATCTACTTTACAGGATACAACCTCTACTGCTTCACTAAATATTCCGGTGCCGATCCGGAAGTAGACACTTGTCGCAAAACACCTATGACTCCGGGCATAGACTATTCGGCCTATCCTAAAAGCCGTTCATTTGTAGGTGGTATAAATGTTACATTCTAAAACAGATACATATATGAAATCAATTATAAAATACATCATTGGAGGAATGGGGTTACTGAGCATCACCTCTTGCAGCGATTTCTTAGATCAAAGCTCTCCTTCCGAAATCAAAGGCGACATGGTTTTCAACTCGCTTACTTTTACAGAACAAAGTTTGAACAAAGTATATGCAGGGCTTACCCTCGACCATACTTATGGTGCCCGCATCCCTCTGAATTTCGGATTCAATACAGATATTGAACTAGTAGATGCCGACGTTAACAAACCGGCTTCTTTCACCGAATCCAGTGAGCGCGCTTTAGGTAATTACAATGGAGAAAGCATCAGCGGTTCCTGGTCAAAACTGGATGACAACTGGAAAAACTGTTTCGCCATTATTGAAGACGCCAATCTTGTCGTAGAAGGAATCCGTTCTAGCGAGTTGTTCCAAGAAGGAAATCCGGCACGCAACAAGATGGCTAATTTCTTGGGTGAGGCACTCACCATCCGTGCTATGGTCTATTTCGACCTTGTAAAAACTATGGAGACCTGCCAATGAAATTCGAAACGACCAAGGTAGACGGTTCCAATTTATATGTAACCAAAAGCGACCGAGACGACATCATGGAACAATTGCTGAGCGACTTGGAAGAAGCTGCAAACTATCTCCCTTGGGCAGGCGAATCCGGCTATACGACCGAACATGCCACTGCAGGTTTTGCTCACGGCTTGTTCGCCCGCATCGCCCTTGCCAAAGCCGGCTACAGTATCCGCGAATCCTCCAAACCCGGCTATGAGACACTTGCCGGCTCTGACGGTACATACCCTACCCAACGCCCAGGAGAAGCAGAAAGAAAACTGTTGTATGAACGTGCACTGAAACATCTGACAGCTGTTATTGGAAGCGGTGTACACAAGTTGAATCCTTCGTATGCAGACCAATGGTTCCAAGTAAACCAGCGGAAATTGGACAATACTTATAAAGAAAACCTATACGAAGTAGCACACGGTCTGAATAAATCCGGAGAAATGGGATATACCATTGGCGTGAGAATCAGCGGTGCAAGCAGCTACTACGGTGCTAAAGGAAACTCAAGCGGAAAAGTGAAATTAACCGCTCCGTTCTTCTGGTCATTCGACCACTCTGACCTGCGTCGTGACATCACATGTGCCACTTATGAACTCAAAGAAGAAAACGGGCACATCAAAGAAAATATGCAGAAAAACGCCCCATTCGGTATCTATGTAGCAAAATGGGACATCCGCAAAATGAACGACGAATGCTGAATGCTGTCCGTGCGAGCGATGCAAAAATTGGATATGGCATCAACTGGATTGCAATGCGTTATTCCGACATACTATTAATGTATGCTGAAGTTATGAACGAACTGTATGGAGCTGATGCAGCCAATCCATTGGGTGGAACTGCCATGACAGCCCGTACCGCACTGACAGAAGTTCACAGCCGCGCGTTCGACAACAAAGCCAATGCACAAGCGTATGTAGCTGCTATCTCATCAGGTGACGATTTCTTCAACGCCATTGTGGATGAACGCGCATGGGAATTTGCCGGAGAATGTGTCCGCAAATATGACTTGATTCGTTGGGGATTACTCTCTAAGAAGATCGACCAATTCAAAGAAGACTACCGCCAACTCACTACCATAGCTCCCAAATACATATTCTATAAGATGAAAGCCGATGATGAATATTCCATCGACATGAGTAGTATTTGCTGGTATGAATATCCCTCCTTTGTCAGCGAAATCAATAACGAATTGGATGTCAAGAATGCCATAAAGAACGCCGCAGATCCCAACTGGAAATACGTTCCGGGCTGGGGAACTTTCCCAAATGGAAAGATAGAGAAAGACGCAACTACAAAGCAAGAAGTGTTCAAAGAGGACGGAAGCACCTCCAACGACTCCAACCTTTCGGGATTAACGGACTATGTTAGCACAGGTCTGAACAAGACCGTAAAAAACAGGCATTTGATTCCACTAGGTAGTAAAACGATTTCAGAATCAAACGGAACATTAGCCAATTCATACGGATTCTAATTGATAAAAACGATTATTATGAAAATTAGTACAAATATACACACGCTATTAAGCATCATTTGCTTAACAGTTATTTCATTTTCGTCTTGCGACAAAAGTAATGACTGGAGTTCGGACGAACGATACAACCGCTTATTCCGCAGCAACAATCTTGCGGTTACTCCCCAAACATTCGAAGCAGAGGTTATTTGGAACGCAACTCCCAACACCGACTACTATATCATAGAGGTAAATAAAAACGAATTTACAAATGACGAACTGCAAGAAGGCTCTATCATCTACGGAGAAGACAAAGGCATTACAAGCAGCCCTTACAGTATCACAGGACTAGAAGAGCAAACGACGTATTACTTGCGTCTGCGTTCCTGTTCCGAATCTGCCCAACCGTCTAAATGGTGCACTTTGGAGGATGGCACTTTCACCACGAAGAGCGAACAAATTATCGAAAGCAGCAGCAACGTGACCAGCAAGAACGCCACCATCCACTGGACTGCAGGAGTGGACGTTACCCACTTCCTCATCGAATCTACCGAAGAGGAGACACGCCGCGACATCACCGCCAACGAGAAGAATGCTGGTCAAGCTACGTTGACAGGACTCAAAGCTGCCACCACTTACAAAGTTTCTATCTATAACAATCAGAAGTTGAGAGGAAACTGTAAATTTGAAACAACAGAAGACTTTCCGGAAGGATACAACATAGCCAACCTGAAAGAGGGCGATGATATTGATGCGGTTCTTGCCGAACAACAAGGAGATGTAGTACTCGTCTTCCCTGCTGGAAGCACTTTCGAACGTACGGAAAAACTCAGCATTCCCGCATCGGTAAATGCAATTATCTTCTGGGGCGCCTCCGGTGGGACACAGCCTAACTTCAAGCCCAAAGAAGTGACAGCCACAGAAAATACGACTTCTATCAAGTTTTATAACATGAACCTCTACAACAACGGTAAGAGTGGCGACTATATGATTAATCAGGATGCCATGACAACGGATGTAAACATCTCTTTCGACAAATGCAACGTATCCAAAACTCGTGGTATATTGCGTGTGCAAGGCGGCGGTGTGGATTGCTCCATCAATAGTATAGAGTTTACTAATACCACCTTCAGTGAAATCGGTTCGTATGGTGTCATCAACACTAAAGACATGACGGGAAATCTGAATTCCATTCATATCAGTAAATGTACATTCAATAATGTAGCAGCTACCGACGGACCGACATTTACACTAACAGCAAAAAATACAATGCATCCTATCACATTCAATATCGATCAATGTACATTCTATGCTTGCGATCAAAAAAGTGGAAAACACTTCATTGATGCAAACAAAGTGGAACTACATGATATCAGAATCACAAATTGCTTATTCGCCAACTGTGGTAGCAGCGATGCCAAAAACAAACTATGTAGCATAAAGGGTATCGTTAAAGAGACCTCCGACAACTGGTATACCACCGATTGCGCATGGCACAGTGAGGCACAAGCGATGTGCACCGAATATAGCAAAACATCTGCCGAACTCTTTGAAGATCCTGAAAACGGTAATTTCAAAATTAAAGACGCTTTATTCAAGAACCGTGCAGGCGACCCTCAATGGTTCAGTGAATAATATAGTTTTTACCTAAAAAACATATAAAAAAGATAGGGCGAATGTATATTTGAATATATACACTCGCCCTACTTTTTATATACATTCCCAAGCAAATGAACGTTTACAAACAAAGCATATAAAATACACTTTGAGTTTGGAATATATGAATTGAGAAGTTCATAGGAATAGTCTCTCAAATCATTTATATCCTAAAATAGAATAACAAAAAGATTATTATTACGTATTACCGGCCTATTTTTTCCTTATACTCAGTTGGTGTCATACCCACTTGTGCCTTAAAACATTTGCTAAAATAACGCGGGTCGTTGATTCCGACCATATATGAAATCTGCGTCATATTAAACTCTCCGGTTTCAATCAGTTGCGTAGCACGCTTGATGCGTATTTCTTTGATAAACTCAATAGGTGCCAGTCCTGTCAATGTCTTCAGCTTCTTGAAGAACACGGAACGACTGACAGCCAGTTCACGTACCAAATCATCCACTACGAGGTCTCCATTATCCATGTTCTGCTCCATCAATTCCACCAGTTTATCCATAAACTTACGGTCATTTGGAGACATATCAGGAATGGTCGGTTGCTGTTGTGACTGTAATTGCGTTTGCTCTTCTTCTCGCTCCGACACTATTCTTTTTTCCTCTTCAGCCATAGCCTTTGTCGACGCAGGCAACTCGCCGGAAGTAACGGACATATTGATATGCATCAGGCTATCCCGATAGAAACTTTGCAGTTTCTTACGCTGCATCAACAGATTTTCCACACGGGCTTGCAGATAGGTAGCACTGAAAGGTTTCGTGATATAATCATCCGCACCATATTCCAATCCTTCCAGTTTACTTTCAATCGTAGTCTTGGCAGTAAGCAGGATAATAGGTATATGGCTGGTTGTCATATCCGCACGCAGTTCACGCGTCATTTCAATACCGTCTTTCTCGGGCATCATCACGTCACTGATAATAATATCCGGAAGATACTTCAATGCTTTATTCGCTCCTTCCCTACCATCGGCAGCTTCCACTACCCTGTACATCGGAGAAAATATACTACGCAAGAATTCACGTAACTCCTGATTATCTTCGACTAATAACATCAGTTCTTTGGAGTTTTCTTCTTTCGCAGCATCTTCCTCATAAACAGCTTCAATTTTCTCCGATTCATCGGGTATCAGCGTTTCAGACTGAATGGAAGAGTTGGCTATATCCACCACTTGCCCCATCCTTACCGGAGCTTCCGCATCTTCCAGGATAAACTCGGTTTCCTTATCATAATGTTCTTTCCCTTTCAGGAAATCGATTTTGAAACAACTTCCCTCTCCCAAACGACTATCCACGGAAATTGTAGCCTTGTGCATCTCCACAAGCTCTTTCACCAATGAAAGTCCGATACCCGTACTAGCCTGATTGAACAGATTCTTGTCCACCAGATTCTCAAAACGGACAAACAAGGACTTCTTTTTATTTTCCGCGATACCAATTCCCTGGTCTTGTACACCGATAGAAACTGTATTCTCATCTTCACGAATAAACATCGTTATCATCTTGCCATTCGGCGTATACTTAAATGCATTGGAAAGCAGGTTGAATACAATCTTTTCCAGCTTATCGGCGTCCACCCAAAGATAAAGATGCTCCTTTTCCGTCTGAAACAGGAAATCAATCCGATGCTCTTCGGCCACAGCTTCAAAATTATCCATCACCTTGCGCACGAAAGGAACGATGTCTACACGCTGTACTTGCATCTTCATCTTCTTGTTCTGAATCTTACGGAAGTCCAATATCTGATTGACAAGACGAAGCATACGGCTGGTGTTCCGTTCCACCACCACCAACTGTTCACGGGCATCAGTCGGCAATTTATCATTCTTCAAGACCTGCTCTACCGGACCTGCTATCAACGTAAGCGGAGTACGCAACTCATGGGATATATTCGTAAAGAAGCGCAGTTTATATCCGAAATCTGCTGTTCGACCGACACTTCATGCTTCAACCGGTAAATGGTGAACAAGATATAAACGGCCACAAGAATAATAATCAGAATGAAAAGTATATAAAGCACGTATGCTATCGGCGTTTCCCAGAAAGAAGGCAGAATGACAATATCCAAGATACGTTCGTTATCCACCCACACACCATCGCTATTAGTAGAACGGACGCGAAGCACATACTCTCCTTTCGGAAGATTTGTATAAGTCACGCTACGCTGTTTATCGGCAAAGGTCCACTGTTTTTCAAATCCGTCGAGAATATAAGCATACTGTATATTCTGCGGATTGGTATAATCGAGTGCCGCGAAATGAACGGAGAAAATATTCTCTTTATGCGAAAGTACCAATTTATCAGTGTCGTCAATATCCACTTTCAACAATGAGTTACTTCCGGGGGTAATGTCCTCATTAGCCACTGTCAGTTTGGAGAATACGATAGGCGGGATATAGCTGCTCTTACGAATAGAGTCAGGATTAAATATAAAGACTCCGCCGCTAGCACCGAAAAGCATGCTTCCTTTAGCAGTCAATGCCGAAGCGGCTTCACTAAAACGTACGGGGAAAGTGATACTACGCTCGTCATAACTTTCAAAACGTTCTTCAGAGGGAATGAACTTACAAATTCCATTCTCTGTACTAATCCATAAATTCTGCTTACTATCTTCGCGGATGGAAAGCAAAACATCAGAAGGAAGACCATCCAATACGGAATATGACTTGAATTCTCCGTGACCGTCCTTACTGATAGATACCAGTTTGTTGAGTCCGCCGCCGAAAGTAGCCAGGTAAAGTTCCTTTTTCTTGGTGGAGATAATCCAATGGACATCATTATTACTCAAACTTTGCGTATCATTCGGCATACGGGAGAAATGATAGAACTTCACATCCTCCGGTTTCTTAAAGTTCTCATCAAAAGCAACGGCACCCGTAGTTGTTCCTACCCACAAGCGTCCGTTGTTATCGGAAGTGATGAAACGAGCTTTGTAACAAGGATCAATGGGATAACCTTTCAGATTGTTCCGGTGATTGATAAACAATGTCTTTCCAGCTTCATTCTCCGTGATATAATTGATACCTCCGGCAAAAGTTGCCAGCCAGATACGACCATAATGATCTTCATAGACGCAATATACATTATTATCGCTCAAACTGTACATATCATCTTCACGATGAAGATAACGGGTCAGCTTATAAGACATTCCGTTGGAAGAAATCGGCTCGGCACGAACAAGGCCGTCTCCTTTTGTCGCAATCCAGATGATTCCTTTTGAATCCTGAATAACAAAATAAACGGTTCCCAGCATGGGAGTACCGGTGGTAGAGATCGTGCCGCTTTCGGTGAGGTATCCTTTATAAGTTTTGCCGACATCATACATACGAAGTATGCCGTCTTTCAAGCCAACCCACAAATTTCCCAGTTTATCTTCACACAGGGCACGTACCTCATTATGCAACGATTCGTGTTCATGAGGCATAGGGGTCATCATCGCAAAGGGTACATTTCGATAAGTCACTTTCTCCAATCCTTTAGAATGGGTACAAAGCCACAGATTACCTTGTTTATCGGAAAAGGCCGAGTGAATCTTATTGGAAAAACGCCAGTCACGGCTGCCCAGTCCGTTATAGAAAGGAACCAAGCATTTTTTTGAGGATCGAAGTAAGAGAAACCTCCTCCGTAAGGATGTACCCAAAGATAACCGTTTACGTCTTCATGGATATGAAAAGCCGGACGGGAACGTTCGGGATTGCTGTATTCTATAGGAATTTGCTCACGGGTCACCACTCCGGTCGAGGGATTAAAATGAGCTACAACACCCGGTTCTTCCTGTTCGAACCACACTTCCGAAGAACGGTCTACATAAGCAGAAAGGATCGGCTTTGCGGGTAACGCCTTACAAGTCAGGAACGAGTAATGTACGTTTGTTTTTGTTCGCAGGTTGTAAGTAAAGAAGCCATCCGAATCGGTAGTAATAACGGATACGTCCGGTGCAATGGGATGAATGGAGGTGATCTGTCCTTTTGTGGGAAGCTCGATCAACGTAAATTCTCCGCTTTCTTTCTGATAAGACCAGATACGTCCATGATCCGAGGCGAAGCAAATATCTTTATCACGTTCCTGCACAGCATAGAAAGCCTGGTTCATTCCGCCAAACTTTCCTTTTGTCTCCGTAAAATAAGAATCCGGCTCTTTCTTTCCGGGATGGATCATACCGAGGCCATTATCCGTCAACAACCAGTCATTGCCGGCTTTATCCTGATGAACTTTGAATACATGTAAAGAAGGAAACAGTTCTGTCTTGCTGGAATAAATATCCCATGTCAAGCGATTATTCTCATCCGGATGCGTCAGGATGCGGATGGCCCCGTCGTTTTCTGTCAGCAGCCAGACGGTTCCGTTGGGCATCACTTCAATGGTATGCACATTGAAAGCACTCCCCTCCTCTCCGGCAGCAGGCACTTGCTCGAATGTCTCTGTCTTCGGGTCGAAACGATGGACACGGTTGTCATAAGTCAGCAACCACAGAAAGCCGTAACGATCTTCATACATACGGTCTACGCGGTTATTGGTCAGACTGATGTAGTTTCCCTGACGGGCCTTGTATGTTTTAAAAGTATAACCGTTGAAACGGTTGATACCATCCCAGGTGGCAAACCAAAGGTTGTCTTTGTGATCCTGCAAGATGTTCATCACCGTATTTTGGGATAGTCCATCTTCAGTAGAATAGTGGGTGAAAAAACAGTGCTGTTGCGCGTATGTTGAGAACGCAATAGCTAACAAAAGAATTACTGAAATTAAGGTTTTCTTCATCATATCACTCGGTTCTGTGGCGTAAAGATAGAAAAATACTTGTAGTATCATGCAATCTTTAGCGGCTATTTAACAGAATCGGGCCAACATGACTTATGTCTCTATTTTTTTTAAAATATTAGGCAATGCGGCTATCATGTAAAAAGGAAGGTTGATAAGTTTGAAATGTTTTCCTTCATTAGTAGTAACTTCGTCTATGGCATAATTCCCCGACCAGATTCGAACTGCCAAATCATGCTCCGTTTCATTCATAAACTGATGAATGGATTTTAAGTGGGCGTTGTGTCCGTTTTTCACTTCAATTGGAATGATTTTCCCGCCATATATGTATACAAAGTCCACTTCTGCAGAACTCCCCCTTTTAGCCCGTACCCAAAACTTTTGCTTCTTACCTACTTCGTTGGAAAGAGCTTTTAATTCCTGCGCAACGATTTGTTCGGCAGCCATACCTCTCCATGTATCCGTCAAATCTTTACTAAGAAGATATTCTTTTTGTATTTCAGCCGCATAATTTACTAGTCCTGTATCCAGCCAGATCAATTTAGGAGCGCGTTTCAAATCTGTGGTAGCTGGCATTATCGTATGAGTGGTAGGATATACCAACTCCAGCAACAATGCTTTTTCCAGAGTACGGAAAGCCTCGCCCGTTTCACGGGCTTTGTAAGCGGACTGTGCAAATCCTCCTAAAGTGACAGCTTGCCCTGCATATCCCCAACCTTCTTCCAGTATGTAACGAATCACCGCAGCTTGCGTGTTTGTCTCCGCATACTTTTCCACATCATTCTTGTAGGCATTTAGCAGTTGATTGTAAGTATCGGACAAGGATACAACATCTCGGTTAGCAGCATACCTCGCTACAATTTCGGGCATCCCGCCTATCAGTGCATAACTATTAAAAAGTAGCATTAATTGTTGATGGAAAGCCTCCGGCAAACGTGCTTCCAAAATCCAATCTACAAACCGTCCCTCTCCTATTGCCTGAAGAAACTCAATAAAGGAACACGGATGCAAAGCCATATACTCCACCCGTCCTACAGGCAACGAGATGTGTTTGTCCAACATATTTTCCAGAAGAGAACCTGCTGCAATAACATACAACTCCGGCAATTCCTCGTAAAAGTACCGCAACAATGCAACAGCTTGTGGCGACGACTGTATCTCGTCGATAAAAAGCAGGGTTCGTCCCGGCCTCTGCGGCTTATTATCATACAAAAACAATAAAGGCAGCAGCATCTTTACATCATCAGTAGACTCAAACAAATCCTTTGCCTCTTTCTTTTCAAGATTTAAAGACAGGAAATTATCAAATTCTTTGCCAAACTGCTCAACAATAGTGGTCTTCCCTACTTGGCGGGCTCCTCTCAATATCAGAGGTTTTCTATTATTTTTCTCTGCCCACTCATGCAACTGATTCTGTATCCTTCGTTCAAACATATCGTAATTTGTTTATTTACAGTTACAAATATACAAATTTGTTTCATTGCAGGGGTGAATTTACTCATTTTTTGTTTCATTGCAGAGGTGAATTAGCTTAATTTTTGTTCCATTGTAGGGGTATATTGACTATCAGTTGTACCAGATCGATAAAGTTGTACCAGCTCAATAAAGCAGTGTACCAGTTGAGCATATGCAGTTCCGCCCTTTCAGGCTTATGTTTGGTGTATACCTATCACGTAGGGCAATGCCCTACGCTATATAATAGAAGGCTTTCAGCCTATTAAACTACTTCCGAAACTTGAGTAAACAATCATATCTGTTCGTCAGATCAACGCTTTACCGTTATCAGTTTATTTCCGTTCTCTATCGGATTCCATCCGTCTTCTCCTGCCAAAACTACATTTATCTCATATCCTTTCAGATTCTTCAATTGTTGGGAGAAAGCAGCGCGCGCTTTCGGATGGGCTCCTTCGCCCCGACTTTCATATTCGGCATAAAAGACAGTTTTCTCGTTTTCCTTCTTGCCCCAGTTGTTCCAGCCAAGGGGAAGAATATGCTTACCCAGTTCGCAACGGACGAATACAGCTTGCGCATACGGACGCCAGGGACGGGACAAATACACTTTTGTGGCTTCCGGTTCCGCAGTCAGTTTACAATCATAGAATACATAGCCATATTTTTTTCCCTTATCAGTAGAGGGAGCGGTGACATAACCATCCCGTTTGCTATGAATGTGGCAACGGTTGAAAACAGCCGTAGACCAACCGAAGATAAAATCAACCGTTCCTTCGATGTAGCAGTCTTCATAATATTGGCGGCTTTGCTTGCTGTATGTATAGAGGGTATCCTGGAAGCCGAGGAAACGACAGTTCTTAAAATAGACACGATCGGCAGACACAAAGCAGGCAACTGCCTGCCTACGGGACCTGATGAGTTCTCGAATGTGATATTCTCCGCATAAAAATCGGGGGCATAGATGTAACAGCTGGACGAACCGGAAGTTCCCATGTTCTCGCCGAATACATTTTTCTTGTTTGCAAAACCGTCATAAGTCAGTATCGCACCGTCTTCTCCAATCAAAGAGATATTAATCTTGGATTCGGGGATGATGAGCTTCTCTTTATAAGTTCCTTTACGAATCAGGATAGTGGTACGAACGTCTTTGCGAAAATCGGGAACAGCATTGATAGCTTCCTGCACAGTAAAGAAATCACCGCTACCGTCTTGGGCCACTACATAATCGAATTGACGGATATATTTCGCCAGTTCCGGAATTTCCTTGCCGATAGCATCCACTGCCAGTCCGGCAATTGTTCGTGCTCCGTATACGTTTAAGTGAGTATTGTCTTCACGACCTTTCGGGAAAGCCGGCACCTGATTGGGTTCGACAAACATGAATAGTTTCTTTGATTCTACTGGTCCCAGTCCCTGCACCAGGTCATGAGTAATCTTGTTCATGTCGATGAAAGTCACTCCCAGTTCTTTTGCCACATTGCGGGGAGCATCCAGATAGGCACCATGCGTATCGAATAAAACGGTTCCCTCTTTCGGTTGTTCCTTTTCCCCCGGTGTGCGGCGGACATCTTTTGCGATGGCAGCATCCTTCGGCTGTACGAAGTTTCGACGGACGATAGAGTTGAACAACACCGGAATTCCACCTTTGGCGCGGGTTTCATTCACATACCGACGAAGATTTTCATCAAAAGTACTACCCGGATCGGTGTGACGGGTAGAGTCTGCTTTCTCATCATTATGGCCGAACTGGATAAAGACATAATCTCCTTTTTTCACTTTAGAAATTACTTTTTCCCAGCGTCCTTCGCTAATGAAGCTCTTGGAACTTCGACCGTTGGCGGCATGATTGTCTATCCGTATGTCTTCGGAGAAGAATCCGGGAAGTACCATTCCCCAACCACGTTCGGGATTTCCTCCGTCTATTTTCTTGTTAGCCATTGTCGAATCACCTATCATAAAGATAGTGATGACCGGTTTGTCTGCACGAAATGCAGAAAAAAGAATAAGAGCCGTTGCAAGTAGCCCTACCATTTTAACCCTAAGTGTTTTCATATTCTTCATCCCCTCCTACGAGTTTTATTTTTTGTTTTTATCTGCCACCTGCAACGTTTTGCTTGTATCTTACTTGCAATCAACTGATTGCAGCGTTGCAGATACTGTTGCAGATACCGTTGCAGATGTTTATCTGCAACACCTTATATAATCCTGTTTTGCACACAGGCAAATTCAGTTTCCACGCATAGGAACTACAGTTTCCCCGGGAAGAAACGCTAGTTTCCACGTAGAGAAACGACAGTTCCCACATAGGGAAACTGCAGTTTCCTGCCTTGGAACAGGAGTTTTAAGCTAGGGAAAGCAAAGAGCCAAGCCCGGAAACAAAAATTTCAAGCTGCATAAACAGTCGGAAAACCTACGTATTTTTATTTATAGGGATACCAATTACTGCTTTCCTTAAAGATATTTTGCGGAGTATACTTCATTGCCTCCTTATTTGTCAACTGTTTAGCCCATGCCACACGCCCGGAAGTATCTGCGCCCGCACCCGTATTTCCGAATTCGGCATAACGGGCTGTCTTTTCGTTCTCCGGATTCTTCCAATTGTGCCATCCTTCGGGACGGATATGATTACCAAACTCACAATTGATAAAGACCGTTGCCGCATAAGGACGCCACGGACGACCCAAATATACTTTTTTCACTCCCGGAGCGGCTGTCAACTTACAGTTTTTGAAAACATAACCGAATTCTTCACTTTGAGGAGTGGAAGCGGCAGTGATATACGAATCACGTTTACTATGCAGTTCACAATATTCGAATAGAGCGGTGGAAGGGCCAAAAATAAAATCGGTAGTTCCCTCGATATAGCAATTCGTGAATAGAAGGCGCGCTCCTTCGGTTCCTGTATAAATAGTATCCTGATTTCCCAAGAAACGACAGTTGACAAACATCAGTCTGTCACCTTCGGTGTGAAGAGCTACCGCTTGCCCCAGTGGAGCCGCATTATTTTCAATCGTCAGGTCTTTGAAAGTGATGTCATTCCCTTCCACTTTGACCGTATAGGTGCGGAAGGTACCCATCTTATTTATATTAGCATGGTCATCGTAAGTGATAATCGTTTTTTCTGCGCTTTCGCCCACTAATTGCACATTCTTCACCCAGGAAGGAATGACCAGCTTTTCTTTGTATATACCATTCTTGATATAGATCGTCACCGTATAATCCATAAAAGCGCGGACAGCTTCCACGGCTTCCTGAATGTTACGATACTCCCCTGTCCCGTCGCGTGCCACGACTAATGTGTCTTTGCGTTGCTGTTGCTGTGCATAAACAGATGTTGCTCCCACACCCAGTAGAAGCAAACACATCATTCCTTTAAAAATACTCCTTTTCATTGTCGGAAATTACTTTTGTAAACGTTCGTATTCCAAGCTAGCCATAATAAAAGGTCCTACGGCTTTAGGATCGTTATTGCGGATAGTTTCATTAATATAATAGTCATAATCGCCGGAACGATAGACCTTTCCTCCCAATCCTGCCACTGCACAAGCCTTGGTGATGGTTACCAATCCGTTCTTGTCCACTTCGATAAAATTATCCAGGAATCCTTTGTAGCCTTTCAATGCCACATCCAGATAAGACTTATCAATATATCCCAAACGAACCGCCTTAAAGAGCGAATAAATGAACATAGCGGAACAGGAAGATTCTACGTAATTACCCTTATCACCACTCCGGTCCATCACCTGATACCATCCTCCGGTCTTCGGGTCCTGAAGTTTCTTCACCTGCACAGCTACATTATTCAATATATCAAGCAGGGAATCTCTTCCGGCTTCATGCTGCGGAATAAATTCGAGCACATCCACCAATGCCATCGCATACCATCCCATCGCACGTCCCCACGTATGTTTCGACTGTCCGGTCACCGGGTCCGCCCAACGTTGAGTGCGGCTTACATCGCACGCATGACGATAAAGACCGTTTTTAGGATCGTACGTATGACGGGCACAAGTGACAAACTGGTTGATTACATCTGCATAGTCCTGCGGAAGATTATTACGGAATGCATACTCTGCGTAGAAAGGAGCTCCCATGTAAATTCCGTCCAGCCACATCTGGTGGGGATAAATCTTTTTATGCCAAAAACCACCGTCCTCATTACGCGGTTGTCCTTCAAACTGGCTATAAAGCAGGTCGAGCGCTTTCTTATATTTAGGATTCTTGGTCTGCTCATAGATACGGAAAAGGATTTTTCCGGAGTTGATACGGTCGAGGCTATAATCGGTTAATTTATAAGCGGTAATGCTTCCGTCCTCGTGCACCATTGTATCCGCATACGCGATGGCGTAATCACGAATTTTCTTGTCGCCATAAGCGTCGTACACATCGAGCATGGCTCCCAGTTCAAGTCCGTGGCAATAATCCCATTTCAGTTTCGGCTGAAAGTCGAGCTGCCAGGATTCGGGGTAACGGATCATTTCCGATTCAGTCAGTCGCACAGACAGGGAAGTTTGCTGTCTACCTGTTGTGCCGATACAGAAGCGGTCATTGTAACCAATAAAGCCACTATAAAAAATTATAAAAAGGAGTTCGTCTCATGGTTTGTTATTTTAAGGATTCAACATAGTCTTTTTTCACGGTACGAAAGTAGTGTTTTTCCTCCAAACCCAGTGGGATTTTTTAGTCAAGTAGGTGCATTTTTTGTTTTTCGTGCACGGAAACGACTAATTTTGTGCACGCAAACGTCAAAAATGTCCATTTTTGATGCAATATCTCATAAATTAAGAGTTTCGTTTTGGAAGAAAGCAAAAAAGGTCTTACTTTTGGCACGGTTTACAACTAATACCCTCTGGGGAAACACAGGTAATTTATCATTAAAACAGAGAAAAAATAGAACAGAATGGAAGAAGTATTTAAGTACATTATCGGTCTTGGAGCGGCAGTAATGATGCCAATCATTTTCACGATTTTAGGAGTATGTATCGGTATTAAACTTCCCAAAGCGCTGAAGAGCGGTTTGTTGGTTGGTGTCGGTTTCGTTGGTTTATCAGTAGTGACGGCATTGCTCACCAGCAGTCTGGGTCCGGCATTAAGTAAAATGGTTGAAATCTACGGATTGGAATTGGGAATTTTCGACATGGGTTGGCCTTCTGCTGCGGCGGTAGCTTACAACACTTCAGTCGGTGCTTTCATTATCCCTGTTTGCTTGGGAGTTAACTTATTAATGTTGCTTACCAAAACAACCCGTACCGTTAATATCGACCTTTGGAACTATTGGCACTTCGCATTTATCGGTGCTATCGTCTACTTCGCTTCCGACAATATCTATTGGGGATTCTTCGCTGCCATCATCTGTTACATCATTACACTGGTAATGGCTGATATGACTGCTCCTGCTTTCCAGAAGTTCTATGATAAAATGGACGGTATCTCTATTCCTCAACCGTTCTGCCAAAGTTTCGTTCCGTTTGCTATTGTAATCAATAAACTATTGGATAAAATTCCGGGATTCGACAAGCTGAATATCGATTCTGAAGGTATGAAAAAGAAATTCGGATTGATGGGTGAACCGCTGTTCTTGGGTATCGTAATCGGTTGCGGTATAGGCGCATTGGGTTGTGCCAGCTGGAAAGAAGTATTGGATAATATTCCGGGCATTTTAGGACTGGGTATCAAGATGGGTGCGGTGATGGAATTGATTCCACGTATCACCAGCCTCTTTATCGAAGGTTTGAAACCGATCTCTGACGCTACCCGCGAACTGATCGCTAAGAAATATAAGAATAACACCGGTTTGAGCATCGGTATGAGCCCTGCACTGGTTATCGGTCACCCGACTACCCTGGTGGTATCTCTGCTGTTGATCCCTGTCACTATTTTCCTGGCTGTTATCCTTCCGGGCAACCGTTTCTTACCGCTGGCTTCTCTGGCAGGTATGTTCTACCTGTTCCCGATGATTCTGCCTATTACAAAAGGTAACGTAGTGAAATCATTTATTATCGGCCTGGTAGCATTGATTGTAGGTCTGTATTTCGTAACAGGACTGGCAGGCTTCTTCACACTGGCTGCTAAAGATGTATACGAAGCAACAGGTGACCCGACAGTAAACATCCCCGCCGGTTTTGAAGGCGGCGCACTTGACTTTGCTTCCAGTCTCTTCTGCTGGGGTATCTTCCACCTTACTTACAGTCTGAAGATTATCGGCCCTGCCATCCTCGTGGCACTGGCACTCGGAATGGCTATCTACAACCGTATCCGCATGACTAGAAACGACGCAAAGAACGCATTGAACAGTAATAAGGAATAAGTAGAAAAGCCTTTAACTGATTATAATAAGTGGTATATAATATATAACTCAATAAAAAACTCGAAAGATGAAAAATTAGCAATTGCAATGATGTTGGGTATCGCAGCAATGTCTGCCTCCGCCCAGGTGAATTACAAGATGCAAGTGGCTTGCAGTCCGCAAGACGTGAAAACGTATGATACTAACCGCTTGCGCAGTAGCTTCCTGATGGAAAAAGTAATGGTTCCAAACGAAATCAACGTTACTTATTCTATGTACGACCGTCTGATCTTCGGTGGCGCAGTGCCTGCAACAAAAGATTGGTACTTGAAACAATCGACCCGTTGAAATCTAAATTCTTCCTCGAACGCCGCGAACTGGGTGTCATCAACATTGGTGGCGAAGGTATCGTAACCGTAGACGGTAAAGAATATACGCTGAAATTCAAAGATGCCCTGTACGTAGGTAGAGGCAAGCAGAAAGTGACTTTCAAGAGCAAAGATTCCAGCAATCCTGCCAAATTCTACATCAACTCGCTACTGCCCACAAAGAATACAAGACTCAATTGATTACTATCGACGGACGTAAAGGTTCTCTGAAAGCAAACTCATTTGCTGCCGGAAAGCTGGAAGAAAGCAACGACCGCGTTATCAACCAGTTGATTGTTAACAACGTACTTGAAGAAGGCCCCTGCCAACTGCAAATGGGATTGACTGAACTGAAACCGGGTAGCGTATGGAACACCATGCCGGCACACACTCACTCTCGTCGTGTAGAAGCATACTTCTACTTCAATGTACCGGCAGGAAATGCTATTTGCCACTTCATGGGCGAACCTCAAGAAGAACGCGTCGTATGGATGCAGAACGAGCAGGCTATCATGTCACCGGAATGGTCTATCCACGCTGCTGCCGGAACAAGCAACTACATGTTTATCTGGGGTATGCAGGTGAAAACCTCGATTACGGAGACATGGACAAGATCAAATATACAGAAATGCGCTAACCGTTGCGTATTCCTGTATGACATATAATTTTTCAGACGCAGATAACGCGGATAGCACGGATCAAAAATAAGAATCCGCATTATCCGCGTCATCTGCGTCTAAAAGATAAGACTCATTTGCTCTTGATTCACAAACTCGTTTATCTTCTTTCTGTATTACCCCCAACGTTGCAAATGATAATGCTATGAGACATTTTTATATCCTTTGAAACAAATAGCATATATAATGCAACGAATAATACATGATTTTGACCAATTTTTACAAATAAAATTCAGTCGAAATACCGACCTTTGTCAACGAAACAAAATCTATTTAAATCCATTATCATGAATGCATTTCAAAAAACAGGCGAAAAGATGACAAACTACAGATGGACCATCTGTGCTATGCTATTTTTTGCTACTACAGTTAACTATCTCGACCGTCAGGTTCTCTCATTGACGTGGGATGAATTTATCAAACCGGAATTCCACTGGGACGAATCTCACTACGGTACTATTACTTCTGTTTTCTCCATTGTATACGCTATATGTATGCTGTTTGCCGGTCGTTTTGTCGACTGGATGGGAACTAAAAAAGGATTTTTATGGGCTATCGGTGTCTGGTCGGCAGGTGCTTGTCTTCATGCCGTTTGTGGTATTGTCACAGAAGCACAAGTTGGACTTCATAGTGCAGCAGAACTGGCAGGTGCCACAGGAGATGTGGTAGTGACTATTGCTACGGTCAGTATGTACTGCTTCCTCGCCGCCCGCTGTATCCTCGCTTTAGGAGAAGCCGGTAACTTCCCTGCCGCTATTAAAGTAACCGCAGAGTACTTCCCTAAAAAAGACCGTGCTTATGCTACTTCTATCTTTAATGCCGGTGCATCTATCGGAGCATTGATCGCTCCTCTTACCATTCCTATTCTGGCAAAAATGTTCGGTTGGGAAATGGCATTTATCGTAATTGGTGGACTTGGCTTTATCTGGATGGGATTCTGGGTGTTTATGTATGATGCCCCGTCGAAAAGCAAACATGTCAATCAGGCAGAGCTTGACTACATCGAGCAAGATAATCGCGAAGCAGGCAGTGCTCCAATGACAGACGAAAAAGATGAAAAGAGAATGAAGTTCTGGCAATGTTTCAGCTACAAACAAACATGGGCCTTTGTCTTCGGTAAGTTCATGACTGACGGCGTATGGTGGTTCTTCCTTTTCTGGACTCCGTCTTATCTGAATACACAATTCGGTATCAAAACCTCCGACCCACTAGGTATGGCGTTGATCTTTACGCTTTATGCAGTGACTATGTTATCTATCTATGGTGGTAAATTACCTACTATCTTCATCAACAGAACAGGTATGAATCCGTATGCAGCCCGTATGAAAGCGATGCTAATCTTCGCCTTCTTCCCGCTGGTTGTACTGTTAGCACAACCGTTAGGTACTGTTTCTCCATGGTTCCCGGTTATCTTAATCGGTATTGGTGGAGCTGCTCATCAATCCTGGTCGGCCAATATATTCTCTACCGTAGGCGATATGTTCCCAAGAACAGCTATTGCAAGTATCACCGGTATAGGTGGTATGGCAGGAGGCGTAGGCTCTATGATTCTTCAGAAAGTGGCAGGTAACTTGTTCGTATATGCTTCCGGAACAACGATGATCGACGGCAAAGAGGTGGAAATGACAAAAGAATTACTCGAACAAGGAGCACAATTCGTACACCCAGCCATGACATTCATGGGATTCGAAGGCAAACCAGCCGGATATTTCGTTATCTTCTGCGTATGTGCAGTAGCTTATCTGTTGGGTTGGGTTATCATGAAGGCATTAGTTCCGAAATACAAACCTATCGTATTAGAGTAAATCTATTCGAACAGATAGAATCGTTAAAAACAAAAGAGTAACTCGTCGCCGAGTTACTCTTTTGTTTTAACCAATTATTCAAAAAAATGAAAAATGAAAAAATAAAAAAGCCTCTTCTCACGAAGAAGGCTTTTTAGGTTTACTTATCCTGCATCATCCTCCTGCAAAATTTTTAACCGAAACACTAGAAACAGTGTTTTTGCATTCCTATAATGAAGTATAGTAAACGTTAAGATGAAAAAAAGGGAAGTCTCACGACTTCCACAATTCTTCTAACCTTAAATCTAAATCTCTATGAAAAAAACGTGTTGCAAATATAGGCGTTTGTTCAACATAGAGGTGTTAATGAATTGCATAAAGAGAGAATAAAAACTAACATCTGCAAAATGATGCAATTTTTCAGAAGCTTTCTATTAATTTTAATAAACTTTTATAGAGTGGATTGCGTTCGAGGAGCTCGGGAACTCCTGTAATGAACATCTGTTTTCTTGCACGGGTCAAGGCAACATTCAGTTTCCGGTCGATCAAAACACCCTCTTCTTCCGTCAGATTGGATAGAAATTTTAGTTGGTAAGGGTAGTTGACACAGAAGGAATAGATTATTACATCACGCTCGCTTCCCTGGAACCGTTCTACTGTGTCAACTAGAATTCGGTTCAGAGCTGGAATACCTAATGATTCTATTTCTTTTTTTATCAATGCTATCTGACTCCGGTAAGGGGTAATGATTCCTAAAGTACGGGATTCGTCAAAATCTGTCTGATGATCTTCATAAATGCGAGCAGCTAAGTCGGCAACAATACGTGCTTCCGAATAGTTGATCTTTGCAGATGCTCCGGCCTTCTCCGGCACAGAGGGATAAAAAGCCAAACGACAGATAGTATCGGATGATTCTATTTGGTGAGGCAAGCCGACAGGGATCAGACGCCCTCCATAAAAGGCACGATTAGCAAACAAAGCAACTTCCGGATGCATTCGCCCTTGACGGCATAGCATATCGTAGGAGCGATGAACTGTTGCAGTACAGTTCCGGTAGAGGCGTTCAAACAAGGAATCTTTCAGATTGGTCAACCCGATAGACAGTAAAGATTCATCATAAATGGCCGATTGCTCCGTATTTTGCTGTACCACAGCAGGCAGTTGTTTATGATCTCCGATCAACACAAACTTATCTATTGCATCTTTTCCGTCTTCTCCACGTGCACAGAGAATGCCTAACAACTGCGGTTCCAATATTTGGGTAGCTTCATCAATAATAGCTACATCAAAATGTTTCAGACAAAACAGTTCCGGTTTGCCGGAAATAGCCACTACCGTTCCCACAATAATCCGACAATTCCGGATGCGTTCGTACACTTCCGAACGACGGTTACAAGAGGATAATTCATTTTCAATCAGATGCCCGCGGTAGGCTTCATCACATGATAATTCACTTCCCACACGTATAAAATCAACAGCCGGAGCAATGGAAGCCAGCGACTTGCATATCTCATCGACAGCCCGGTTGGTGTATGAAAGCAAAAGAATCTGCGCATCTTTATCTGCATGAAAAGTCTCCACCATTTTCTTCAGGGCACATGAAGTTTTGCCTGTTCCCGGAGGTCCGATAAGAAGGAAATAATCCTGTGCGGCTTTTGCTTTCAGGGCGATTCGCGTAAAATCGTCTTCCGAACGGGAAATCATGGAATCCAATGATTCATCAAACCGAGGAGGACGCTGTGACAGCAACAAGTCACGACGTTCCTTCCTTGCAGAAAGATAAATATATAACCCCTGATACATCGAGCGGAATGTTGTATCCATTGTATCATGTTCTATCGCATAAAGGCTTTCGGCAGGAAGTACGGATGGGTTCTGCTGGGTAGCACGTAAGCGAATACTTATTTCGTTTTCTGTCAGGTACTCGATATTGCCCTTGAAAACCATTTTATTGGTAACGTTATCTGTATCGCGGTTACGTTCATAAAGGATAATGGCGTCGCTTGACGGAAATTAGGAAGAGAAGTCTCTGTTTCAAGAGCTTCACTGCTGACAGTCTTACTTGCAGAGGCTTCATTTCCGGTAATATCATTTCCAATAGCTTTATCTCCGGTAATGTCATTTACGGCAGACTCATTCAACAAAGTTTCCCCAAGCTTTTCCTTTTTAAAGAAAGAAAAAGTAAGTCCGGCTTTATGTTCATCGGCAGCATGATTCTCCTTTATTCTCAAATTATAGATGATTTCTCCGGCCTCGCATTTCTCCGCTAATGTAGAAAGCCATAAAGAAGCTGCCCCGGTACGTCCTTCATAATCCACATCACCGGATTTTGAAGTATAAAGTTCCTTTGTAATGAAGTTGTACACCGCATAGAAGTAATTCTTTTCCAGTGGAGAAAGAGCTTTCAGTTTCGATTGAAAGTTATCAATAGAGGGACGCAGGTATGTTTCCCAAAAACGTCCTTTCAATCCTCTTTCATTCAAGGTGGAGGCATTGATTTCTTCCAGTTTTTGTGCCGTATATTCCAGACTGTTGCGTAGTTGGACGCCATATTCATCGGCCACAATGCGGTTACGCAAGTCAATCACCCGACGTACCATGCCCACGAAGGACGGGAGGGATAAAGGAGCGGATAACGGGTATAAAGCAAATAGGCTTTCACTTTCCGGTGATCCATTCCCATTGAATATTGCAAGACTGCTTGATAAAGTAACATCTGTACTTTATTATTCTCCTTCGGCTCTACCTTGCCTCGGATAGCGTATTCATCCGCCTTGCCGGATTTCATTTCTATGAAAGAAGACATATCCCGCTGCATATAGTCGAGACGTCCCTGAAGTCCGAGTGCTTCACAGATATAAGACGGTTCGAGCACGGCATCCGTCTTGTCCAGTTCATAACCGGCTGCATGAAAGGTATCATTGACCGTTTCACGAATATGATCGAAGTGCAGTTTGCAGTCCTCAAAGAATTGGCGTTCTTTCTCTTTGTCGCGCAAATCGGAACAGGCAGCCAGCTCAATAGGATAACGCCGGAAGGCTTTCTGCATACAGGTACGATAATCTATGTCTTCACTCTTCGCATGATCCATTCGTCCAGAAAAAGATTGGCTATATTTCCCAGTAACAGAGGCCGGGCATTTTCGATCGGTTGAAGACGGGAAAGAAAATAATTGGCCGGATGATGCCCGTAATCACGGAAACACTCTGCCAAAGAACTGATGTCAAGTAAATAATCCGGTTCGAGTACAATGAAAGAAGGAGTCAGGATTCCTGTCTCATCCACTGCAACATCCAATAAATTGACCTGGGCATGACGCCAAAGCAATTTGCACGTTTCTGCAAACTCTTCATTTATTTGAGGGATATTATAACGAACTAAATATGGTTTCTCCGAGACTTCGTCCAAGGGAGTCACATACAAATATTGCTCGTCAGCATACTGGAAGCAGACACGCATCCGCTGCACTCGTTCGCGGGCAGGAGGCGCAACCAGGTAGGTGGCATCCACACGCGGAAGTAGCCGGTATAGTTCCATGGGAATATCCTCTTCCAGGAGTTTACGAATAAAGAAAGCTAACGTTTTCGCATCGCGCAAGAGTTGTTCCCGGTTGGGCTCCTGCTGGCGGTTCAAGATAGCATTCGAAGTGAGCCGGAAAGTATGCAGCCGGTTCTGCTCTGCAACAGAAAGACCGACCTTAGCCGCCACGAAACTGATTCGTGCGGAAAGGTCGGTCATCTGTAAACTTTCGTTTTGCATTTGCGCGCGACAAATACGCTCCAGCAAGTCGCGCATTTGCTTATATCCTACGGCAAGATAAGCATCTTCCGCCCGGCAAACTGCTAAAAGGATTTCATAAGATTCTATCGCTTCACTCTTCGGACAGGGCAACTTCATCTCCAGCTTCATCTTCAACTTCCTCTTCTGTTTTCTTCTTGTCCTTTATCATCAAATACTCATCTCGTACAACAGATAAAGCGGAATAGCAACAACACTCAAGGTGAACGGGTCTCCCGTCGGAGTAATAATAGCAGCAGCTATCACTATGACGACAACCGCATGACGGCGGTATTTCCGCAGGAAGGACTTGTTGACCACTCCCATTAAAGAAAGCAACCATGTAACCAATGGAAGTTCAAAAGCCAATCCCATGCAGAGAATCAGCATCATAAAATTGTCGATATAAGAATTGAGCGACAGGATATTCTCCACTTCCGAACTCAACTGATAAGTAGAAAGGAAACGGAGAGTCAACGGATAAACCATAAAGTAGCCCAACAGTACACCGATGAAGAACATCAGTGTTCCGATAGTCAATGCTTTACGCACGCCCTTTCTCTCATTCGGATAAAGGGCGGGATTGATGAAACGCCATATTTCAAAAAAGATATAAGCATAGCCGTCACCACCGACATCCAGAATGCTGTCGACATGTGAATAAAGAAAGGAGCAGCCAAGTTGATATTGACCAGCTTCACATAAAATTGTTGCGTGAAGAAGTCATCGGTCAAATCAAATGTTTTACCGATATGCCGTAATAAATCGTAGAATATGAAATCATTGTGGCAAGGCGCAAGTATTACATGGTCGAAGAGGTAGGGCATAGCAATAAAATAGCCTATTGCCAATACAAACCAAACTCCAACTACCCGAAAAAGTACCTTACGCAATTCGTCCAAATGATCCCAAAAGGTCATTTCTGCCATCCGTATGTTGTGCTCTTTTAGTTCTTAGAAGGATCTACTGGTTTGTCCAACTCGTCTTTAGCCTTGTTTATTTCATCTTTCGCTTCGTTTACACCGTCTTTGAAGCTCTTTACGCCTTTGCCTAATCCGCGCATCAGTTCAGGAATTTTCTTTCCACCAAAAAGAAGAAGGATAACCAAAGCGATAATAATCCATTCGGAACCACTGGGCAAAAAGCCTAACAATAATAAGTTTGTCATAAGTTTATTTGATATAAGAGGTTTTTAATAGCTGATGCAAAGATAATTATTTTAATGAAGAATGAAGAATGAAGAATGAAAAATTCGCGATGTGAGTGATTCATCATAATCGCGTAGCCATTCTTCATTCATCATTCTTCATTCTTCATTAAAATTAGTCCTGATAATATACCCTTTTCACCCGTGTCGATATACTTGTCAACACTTCATAAGGAATCGTTTCCAGCTTATCGGACAACACCGTAATCGGCAGATCATCACCGAAGATGATAGCCTGATCGCCTTCCCGACAATCAATCTCCGTCACATCGATCATGCAGACGTCCATACAGATATTCCCCACATAAGGAGCTTTCTTTCCGTTCACCAGGCAATAGGCGTTGCCGCGTCCCAAGTGGCGGTTCAGTCCATCCGCATAACCGATAGGAATAGCTGCAATGCGTGAAGGGCGTACCAAATGCCCCATCCGGCTATATCCTACCGTATCTTCTTGAGGAACATCCCGGATCTGAAGGATGGTAGTCTTGAGCGTACTTACATTATGTATTATCGAATTGTCTATCGGGCTGACTCCATAAAGTCCGATTCCCAAGCGCACCATATCGTACTGTGCTTCGGGGAAACGCTCGATTCCTGCCGTATTACAGATATGACGGAGAATCTTATGAGAGAAGGCGGCCTGCAATTCTTGCGAACCTTTCTCGAACAATTCAATCTGTCCGCGGGTGAAAGCGTCGAACTGTGACGAATCACTTCCTACAAAATGAGAAAATACCGAACGGGGAATCACCGCGCTCTGATTCTTCAGTCGACGGATAAGCAATGGAATATCCTCTACCGCAAAGCCCAAACGGTGCATACCTGTATCAAGTTTCACATGAATGGGGAAGTTGGTGATTCCTTCTTTCTCCGCAGCTTTGATAAGTGCGTCGAGCAGATGGAAATTATAGACTTCCGGTTCCAGTTTATAATCAAACATGGTTTTGAATGCGGTAAGTTCCGGGTCCATAATGATAATAGAGGCGGTAATGCCTGCCTTGCGGAGTTCGGAACCTTCGTCAGCAACGGCTACGGCCAGATAATCGACATGGTGTTCCTGTAAACTCTTGGCAATTTCATACGAACCGGCTCCGTAAGCTGATGCTTTCACCATACAGATCATCTTTGTTTCCGGATGGCGAAGCATAGAACGGTAATGGTTCAAGTTGGCTACCATCGCTCCGAGATTTACTTCAAGAATGGTTTCATGTACCTTCAATTCGAGGGCTTCGGATACCAGATCAAAGTTGAACACACGGGAACCTTTCACCAGAATCACTTCCGAATGAAGCGATTTAAGTATATTGGATGCAAGGAGTGCTTCTGTATTAGGGAAGAAATAGCGTTCGAGATCATCATCAAAACGGGCGGAACAAGAAGATATCTCCTGCCCTACTCCAATCAGTTTATTAATACCTTTGCTCTGTACCAATTGTGCCACACGCCGATAAAGCGTAGCGGTACTTTGTCCGGTTTCCAGTATATCCGACAGGATAAGCGTCCGTTTCAAGCCTTTCTTTTCCGAACGGCGTACAAGGAAATCGAGAGCAATATCCAATGATGCCAGATCTGAATTATAGCTATCATTAATCAGTACACAGTTATTCTTTCCTTCTTTCACCTCCAGACGCATGGCAATCGGTTCGAGACGGGCCATCCGCTCGGTTATCTGTCGGCAGGTGTCATCAGATAAAGACAAGCTGCCAGACAATTCAGTGCATTTTCAATGGAAGCGTCATCGATGAAAGGGATACAGAAAGTATTATCCATCTCCAGATAACGATAGGATATAACAGTATGATCTTCTTTCTTGGTCACACGGCTGATATACAACGGACGTTCAATGTCGGTACGGCTCCAAGCAATCTCACGCGCCGTCAGCATTGATTTTGCGACACAATTGCTGATTAACTCGTTATCACCGTTGTAAATCACGACATCACAGTCTTTGAAAAGCGTCAGCTTTTCCATGCATTTCTCCTGCAAGGAGAAGAAGTTTTCCTGATGGGCACCACCGATATTGGTCAGAATACCAATGGTAGGCTTAATCATTCGTTTCAAAGCTCCCATCTCCCCCATCTCGGAAATGCCGGCTTCGAAAATACCCAGTTCGGCTTCTTCAGAAAGTTGCCACACAGAAAGTGGGACTCCGATCTGCGAATTATAACTGCGTGGAGAGCGAACGATGCAACGATCCGGGCTAAGTAACTGATGCAACCACTCCTTCACAATGGTTTTCCATTACTGCCAGTGATACCGATCACAGGGATTTTAAATTTATCACGATGTGTTTCGGCAAGCTTCTGCAAAGCTTTCAGAGGATTGGGAACGATGAGGAAGTTGATGAGTTGAGAGTTGAGAATTGAGAGTGGGCTGCGCACCATCATGCTGCATAGAACTCTCAACTCTCAACTCTCCATTCTCAACTTCTTTAAAGTCTTCTTCCGTAATTACAAAATTACGTACGCCCCGGTCATATAAATCGGGGATATAACGGGCTCCGCTGTTTCGTTTGGTAGTTAAAGCAAAAAAAGAGTTTCTTCCGGAAAACTCAAAGAGCGGCTGTCTGTTAGCAGCCAATCAATAGTCGCTTTATGTTTGCCCACACGGCGGGCACCGATACTTTTGGCTATGGATTCAATCGCATATGACATAGTTCTGTTTCTTTTTGAAAATCTAAGTACGGGTATTTTCCGATAAGTCGTTCTATTTTTAACACTATTTGTCCTAAAAAGCGTTGATACGCCTCTGACTCGGGATGAAAGGGTTTGTGCGCCAAGTCCCGGCGGATGTCTTGCACAGCTATGATAACCTGCTTTGTTTCAGGAGAAAAGAAGGTTTCGGAGAAGCGTTCCCACAGGTAACGAATCGCTAGAGGAGACGGATGCAACATGTCGTCGGCATAGAAACGATAATCACGTAATTCGTCCAATATGATTTCATAAGAGGGGAAATAGAACACTCGCTCCGGGAACAGTTGTTGCAATCGGTCGATGGCGAGTAGCAGAGTCGATTTGCTTAACTGGTTGGCGTGCATCCCGTCGCGTATATGACGGATCGGGCTGACTGTAAACAGCCATTTTAGATCCGGATTCCGGGCGGCCATTTCGGTGATGAGTGCTGTATAATCTTCTACAATTTCTTCAACAGACAGAAGCCTACGATTAAATTTATTCTCAGGCAGTTTATGACAGTTAGACACTACCTTTCCCGTTTCTTTCTGCTCATAAACATAAGCAGTTCCAAAAGTCAACATCAGCCAGTCAAGTTTTTGCATAGCCTGATGAACTTGTAACAGCCGAATATTGATATTCTGCAATGTACTTTCCAAGGTAGGTCCAGAAAAAAGACCATGATGCATAGGACTATGCCAAAGGTCATTATGGAAAAACAAGTCACCCTTCTTATATACTTTTCTTTTTAAGATTTCAATCAGAACAGCAGAAAGAGAAGAAGGGTTGTAAAGAATACCAAAAGGATTCAAATCTAATTGAAATTTGGCATCTTTCAAAAAATTCCCTACATTTTGGACAAAGCAAGATCCCATCATGAGTATTTGTCCGGCATGAGTAATAGGCGGTAAACCAACAGGTAACTCTATTTGTGTACGGAAATCCATATTATTTTCTCTTTAAAAATTTCAAACTATTCTCCAAGCACTACCCAATACCCATATCGTTTGCTTCCTACGCGTTTTAATAAGCCCAACTCCTGTAAACGTGCCAAGTTATATTTTATACCATCGACTGTTATACCTTCAATATGACTATTTAAATCCGCCCGTGTGGCCTCCGGATGTTCTCTTAGATAACTTAAAATCATATTTTGGGCTTCTGTTAATTTCTGGGTAGTGTATTGGGTAGTAGATTGGGTAGTAGATTGGGTAGTAGATTGAGCCGGTCTTCGTTCATTATCGGCACTATCTTCCATATTTGTATTCTCCTGATAATTCTTTTTAATAAACTGTACTTGAAAAGACAAACCAACCTCCTTCCAACATAAATCAATTTCAGGATAAGATTTCATTTCTTCAGCCACCATTTTCAATCCATTACCCCATTGGTCAATGATGCCAAGTCTTTTAAACACAGGAGCTATTACTTTATTTCTTGCATCTGATTGGCGGCTCTCCATTGCCGAATAATCAATAGAGGGTGGTAAAAGACCAGGACTTGTGATCTCAACCATATCATCATATATGGCAACTTTGACATCTTTTCCTGTCAGAGAATAATCTCTATGTACAATCGCATTACGGATAATCTCCCTTATTGCCTTCACTGGATACTCCCAACGTGAAACCGTATATACTCCCTCTATATTTGCTGCTTTATTAATATGCCGAAGTACAAAGTTATAAGTTTCTTCCGCCTGTAACCCAATGTGGACAATAATACTTTTTTGATCTAAAAACTCTTCCGTTCCTATCCCTTTGAAACGGGCACATTCAACTTTGGCATTCGGAAACATAGAATTACGCAAATTATCATCCGAAAATAGAAGTAAAGCTTTTGTAGGATATTCTTTATCCTGTTCAGTCTTAACCAATTCCAGTTTACAAAGTACTTGAATATTTAAATCTTCACCTGTTTTCTCTTTGTAGAGTAATTTAAGCCCACTTATATCCAATTCATCTGCGGACTTATCCATGACAACCTCACTATCAAAAGAAATATTTCTCCGTCTCCGCTCTAACTCTGCAATAATTGTTTCATCAGCTAGTTTATTGGTTGAACCAACCCTAATATAAGTTCCTTTCAGCTTCCCTTTATCTTTAAGATAGTAAGGGGGCATACTTCCACGATAAATACACACTTTAATAAGGTGTTTGTCCTCTATAGTTAAAAAAGAGACTTCAGGTAATATAATCGGATAACATCTATCATATATTAAATTACTAATTTGCTCTTCAATACGAGGTAATTCTTCTTCGGACAACCCTATTATCTGTCGCGGGTTATCATTGATACCTATATAAATTTCACCTCCCGCATCATTGGCAAAAGCCACTACAGTTTTTGCTAAATCAGAATTTGTAGGAAGCTCACCTTTAAATTCTAAACGCCGACCTTCAGACTGGTTTATAAGTTCATTAATAGACATCTATTGAATATATTGTTTTTAAAACTTTTTCTCGAAGCAAAAGTACAATAAAGATATGACAAATAATTGGAGAAGCAAAAGAACTTTCTTATCTTTGTCTTTATCTGATAATCAAACCAACAAACTGCAAAATATAATTATCCATAATATGAATAACATACAAGTTAGCCTAAAAGCAGATAACCAAAACGGAATACTATCCATACAAGGAGTTGATTTGTTTAGTATCATAGATACCGACTGGAACTGGAACAATATTTCATTCATACAAATCAGCTATCAATGAATATTTCTAATCAATTATTGGATGAAATAGCCAAAGAGTGCCAACCATTATTTAAAGGAATAAAACAAGAAGACATACATGTAAAATGATTAGTTCATTGATAAAAAGTAACCATTTAGATTAACTGGATAGTTAACCTACTCTCATTTATTCATTTATTATTGGTACTACAGACTGATTAGACAGTAGGAAACAAAATAAGTTTTTCGCCGAAAAGGAGGTCGAATATACTTTCTTTTCGTATTTTTGCACTAAATTTCCTAGAATCATGAATAGTGAACCAACATATAACTTGTTAAACTCCATCAATTACCCCGAAGACCTACGTAAACTAACCGTAGAGCAACTGCCGGAAGTATGCGGTGAACTAAGACAAGACATTATTAAAGAACTCTGCTGCAACCCCGGACATTTCGCCGCCAGCCTGGGGACCGTGGAACTAACCGTAGCTCTGCACTACGTCTACAATACACCATACGACCGTATTGTATGGGACGTGGGACATCAGGCATACGGCCACAAAATTCTTACAGGACGCCGTGAAGCATTTTCTACAAACAGGAAACTCGGAGGAATCCGCCCTTTCCCATCTCCGGAAGAAAGCGAATATGATACTTTCACGTGCGGACACGCTTCCAATTCGATTTCTGCCGCTCTCGGTATGGCTGTCGCAGCCGCCCGGAAAGGAGACGCCAAACGCCATGTAGTAGCCATTATCGGCGACGGATCAATGAGTGGCGGACTGGCTTTTGAAGGACTGAACAACGCATCTGCCACGTCGAACAACCTGCTCATTATCCTGAATGACAATGATATGGCAATCGACCGCAGCGTAGGAGGCATGAAGCAGTATCTTTTCAACTTAACGACTTCTAACCGCTATAATCAGCTACGTTTCAAGCTCTCGCGCATGCTGTTCAAGCTTGGCATTTTAAACGAAGAACGCCGCAAAGCACTCATCCGTTTCGGAAATAGCCTGAAATCAATGGCGGCACAGCAACAGAATATTTTTGAAGGGATGAATATCCGTTACTTCGGTCCGATAGACGGACACGACGTAAAGAACCTGGCAAGAGTATTACGTGATATCAAAGATATGCAAGGACCTAAAATCCTGCACCTGCACACTATCAAAGGAAAAGGATTCGGTCCGGCAGAGAAACACGCTACCGAATGGCATGCTCCCGGCAAATTCGATCCCGTCACCGGCGAACGTTTCATTGCCAACACCGAAGGAATGCCCCCGCTTTTCCAGGACGTATTCGGAAATACACTGGTGGAACTTGCCGAAGCCAACCCGAAGATTGTCGGTGTCACTCCCGCCATGCCCAGCGGCTGTTCGATGAATATACTAATGGAGAAAATGCCGAAACGCGCTTTCGATGTCGGTATTGCCGAAGGACATGCGGTTACCTTCTCCGGAGGAATGGCTAAAGACGGACTACAACCATTCTGCAATATCTATTCTTCTTTTATGCAACGGGCGCATGATAATATCATCCACGACGTAGCGATTCAGAATCTCCCAGTTGTTTTGTGTCTCGACCGCGCCGGACTGGTTGGCGAAGACGGTCCTACTCACCACGGAGCTTTTGACATGGCATGTTTACGCCCGATCCCTAACCTGACTATCTGTTCCCCGATGGACGAACATGAATTACGTCGCCTGATGTATACGGCACAATTGCCGGACAAGGGACCGTTCGTGATCCGCTACCCCCGTGGACGAGGCGTACTGGTAGACTGGAAATGTCCGCTGGAAGAGATTCCGGTAGGAAAAGGACGGATACTGAAAGAGGGTAGCGACCTTGCAGTGATTACTATCGGACCGATAGGAAATGTAGCCGCCCGTGCCATCACCCGGGCAGAAGCAGATTTAGGTCTGTCCATCGCCCATTACGATTTACGATTCCTGAAACCGCTGGATGAAGAGTTGTTGCATGAGGTAGGACGTAAATTCCAACGTATCCTGACTATCGAAGACGGAATTATCAAAGGCGGTATGGGTAGCGCTGTCCTCGAATTTATGGCAGACAACGAATACAAACCGACCGTAAAGCGTATCGGTATCCCTAATATATTTGTAGAACATGGGGCAGTTGCCGAACTGTACCAACTGTGCGGCATGGATGAAGAAGGGATTCTGACTAAAATAAAAGAATTTATCAATTGACATGAAGATTATTATTGCCGGTGCCGGCAACGTAGGCACTCATTTGGCCAAACTGTTATCGCGCGAGAAGCAAGATATTATCTTGATGGATGATGACGAAGAGAAACTAAGTGCTCTTAGCGCCAACTTTGACTTGCTGACTGTTGCCGCTTCTCCTTCTTCCATCTCCGGATTGAAAGAAGTGGGCGTCAAAGAAGCCGACCTGTTCATCGCAGTCACACCGGACGAAAGCCGCAACATGACTGCCTGTATGCTGGCTACCAACCTGGGAGCCAAAAAGACAGTGGCGCGTATCGACAACTATGAATATCTTCTACCCAAAAATAAAGAGTTTTTCCAGAAGCTGGGAGTAGATTCTCTGATTTACCCGGAAATGCTGGCTGCTAAAGAAATCGTATCTTCCATGCGCATGAGCTGGGTACGCCAATGGTGGGAGTTCTGCGGAGGTTCGCTGGTTCTGATTGGTACGAAGATGCGCGAAAAGGCTGAAATCCTGAATATACCGCTGCACCAGCTGGGCGGTCCCAACATTCCTTACCATGTAGTAGCCATCAAACGCGGAACGGAAACGATTATCCCTCGCGGAGACGATGTTATTAAATTGCATGACATTGTTTATTTCACCACTACCCGCAAATACATTCCTTATATACGTAAGATAGCCGGCAAAGAAGACTATGCCGACGTACGCAATGTAATGATTATGGGAGGTAGCCGTATCGCAGTCCGTACCGCACAATATGTGCCGGACTATATGCAGGTGAAAATAGTGGATAATGACCTGAACCGTTGCAACCGTCTGACAGAGCTACTGGATGACAAAACAATGATTATCAACGGAGACGGTCGCGACATGGACCTGCTTATCGAAGAAGGGCTAAAGAATACCGAAGCATTTGTAGCCTTGACCGGCAACTCGGAAACGAATATCCTTGCCTGTCTCGCCGCCAAACGTATGGGAGTGGAAAAGACGGTGGCAGAAGTGGAGAACATCGACTATATCGGTATGGCAGAAAGTCTCGACATCGGCACGGTTATCAATAAAAAAATGATTGCTGCCAGCCATATCTACCAAATGATGCTGGACGCGACGTGTCTAATGTAAAATGCCTGACTTTTGCCAATGCGGACGTTGCAGAATTCACCGTACCGGAAGGGGCCAAAATAACCAAACACCTGATTAAAGACCTGGGACTTCCCAAAGGCACCACCATCGGAGGAATGATCCGTAACGGAGAAGGTATCCTGGTGACAGGTGATACGCAAATCCGCCCCGGCGACCATGTAGTCGTATTCTGCCTAAGCATGATGATTAAAAAGATTGAGAAGTTCTTTAACTAAGTATTAACAAATACTTGTATATGATTAACTCGAAGATGATATTCCGGATTCTGGGTTTTCTGCTTCTGATAGAAACAGTTATGCTATTATGTTGTGGAGGTGTTTCTCTTTTTTATAAGGAGAATGACTTGCAGAGTTTTCTGGTTTCATCGGCTATTACAACTAGCATCGGTATTCTGTTGCTCGCCATCGGGAAAGACGCAGTGAAATCCCTGAATCGTCGTGATGGATATGTCATAGTCAGTGTAGCATGGGTCACCTTTTCCCTTTTCGGAATGTTACCTTATTATATAGGAGGGTATATCCCAAGTGTTACGGATGCATTTTTTGAAACGATGTCCGGGTTCAGCAGTACGGGTGCCACCATCTTGAATAATATAGAGTCAATGCCTCATGGAATACTTTTTTGGCGGGCTATGACACAATGGATAGGCGGTTTGGGTATTGTATTCTTCACCATTGCCGTTCTACCGATTTTCGGTGTGGGCGGGATTCAGGTGTTTGCAGCAGAAGCCAGCGGTCCTACTCATGACAAAGTGCATCCCCGTATTGGTATCACTGCCAAATGGATTTGGGGTATTTATGCCGGAATGACAGGGACATTGATTGTCTTATTAGTATTTGGAGGTATGAGTGTGTTTGACAGTATATGCCATGCTTTCACGACAACCAGCACTGGCGGATTTTCTACCAAACAAGCAAGTATCGAATATTATCACTCACCCTATATAGATTATGTAATCTCTATTTTCATGTTTCTTTCGGGCATCAACTTCACGCTATTACTGTTGATGTTCAATGGAAAAATAAAGAAGTTCATTCATGATGCAGAGCTAAAATTCTATTTCTGGTGTGTTTCTTTCTTTACTATATTTATTGCAGTCTGGCTTCATCAGACTTCTTCTATGGAGATAGAAGAAGCGTTCCGTAAATCACTTTTCCAAGTGATTTCCTTGCAAACTTCTACGGGATTTGCCACAGCCGATTATATGCTTTGGCCTTCTATCCTTTGGGGATGCCTTGTAATAGTGATGATCATCGGAGCCTGTGCCGGCAGTACAACAGGAGGTATAAAATGTATTCGTATGGTTATCCTGTTTCAGGTTGTGAAAAACGAATTCAAACATATTCTTCACCCTAATGCCGTGCTCCCGGTGCGAGTTAACAAACAGGTTATTTCTCCTTCCATCCAGTCTACAGTATTGGCCTTTACTTTTTTATATGCAGTCATCGCTATCATCAGCATACTTATCATGATGGGGCTGGGAGTCGGTTTTCTGGAATCAATCGGAACCGTAATCTCAAGTATGGGTAATATGGGACCGGGACTTGGCACATGCGGCCCGGCCTTCTCATGGAGTGAATTGCCTGATGCCGCCAAATGGCTGCTTTCTTTTTTAATGCTCTTGGGACGTTTGGAATTGTTTACAGTATTACTACTTTTCACTTCCGATTTCTGGAAAAAGAATTAAGAATTCAATAAAGGTAGTCTCTTTAATGCAAAAGCTACAATAAGGAGTACATTATCAGGCTATTACAAAGAGTACTTATCTATTCATATATTCTCAACGATTCTCACCGTAATGAGAAAAAATACTCATGCAATGAGAAAAAGTTCTCATTACAGTGAGAATTCTTTCTCATTACGGTGAGTATTCTATCGTATTTGTACGTTGTTATCACATCATATCTTTCTAAGTAAAATCTTTCTTACAACAGGCTTATTTATTTCATAAATCTTATTGATAAGAACATCCATTTCCTGTTGGCGAGCATCACGGACAGCTTCAAACATCATCTTTGAATACATATCACGACGTCCCTTCAACCAAACGTTTTTATCCAAGTTTCATCCATCACCTCGATCGCTTTTCTGTCGTCAGCATACAGCAATCCCTTTTGCTGGAAAAAGCCGAATTCACACCACGCATATTCTCTGAATGTTCTTTCAATTTCCCAACGATATTCATTCAGGTGCATCACCGTCAATGCTTGTTGGTATTGGGGAGTTTTGGATTCAGCAGCAAGATTAATGCCCTTTGCCAGTTCATCTCCACTCCAGGTTCCAATTTCTTCATCGTCTATCAACAACTTATAATTGCCTTTCAGTCCTGTTACTTTCAACGTTTCACGGTTCATCTCTTCCATAAAAGGAACAACTTTCAGCACTTCTGCCTGGCTCTTTTTCTGTCCCCAACCACGAGCAATAGTATCTAAAGGATAAGGAAGAGCTTCTGCCAAATAGTCAAAACTCAAATCTTTTCCGTTCTTCTTTATATTTGAAACGGTACAATTTTCCGACTTAACGGCTTGTTTTTTATTGGCATTAATCTCCATATCCGCTACTTCTTTACCTACAAATCCCTGGGCTTTCAGGAAAAGATAGGCCATCACCATGTGCCCGTCGTTATCGGGATGAATACGGTCACTGCCACAAAGGGTAAAGGTAGGATCTTTCTGCTGATATTGCTGATTAATAGCTGTCATAGGAGCATTTAAATCGGTAAATTCCCAATTATTCTTAGCTGCCGATTCTTTCTGATATTCAACAAGCCGTTTGATGGTTTCATTTTTTGTCTTGAACGGTGTATTCTCTTTGAGTTGTACGGTTTCATCATACGGAGAAGTTCCGACCATCACGATACGGGTATCAGGAAGATCTTTAAAACGTTTCTCCATCTGCTGGTAATTCTTTATACTTTCCTGATATTTCTGCTCACCGAATTCTTTGGGCTTATCACCGTTATATTCAAAATATCCGGAATCATTCATACCAAAAGTAACCATCAACACGGAAGGTTTCATCGCAAAAATATCACCATCCAGACGTTTGTTCATATCATAAGCTGTATCTCCACCAATACCACCGTTGAAAACACGGATAGGCATATCCGGAAAACGGGTCATATAATATAACCAGATGTATGAATGGTAATGACCACCATCCGTTATACTATTTCCCAGAAACACTGCTCTCTCACCCTCCTTAAAAGGTTTCACAGTTTGTGCAAACGCAGCAGTACATGTCATACAGGCTGCCACAATCAATAAAATAAGTTTTTTCATGTCTTAATCTATCTTTTACAAATTGTTATCTTCTTCATGAATGTTTTCCTTATTTTTTGCGAGGATCATATACGGCCACTGCCACGCGTGAATCGGCACATCCATAATATAAGAACCATTTCTGATTGTGAAATACAAGTCCTTCTATAAATACCGTTCCGGCTGGATATTGTCCGCTCTTTTCGAAGTCAGATTCGGGAATATAGAAAGGTTTATCTAGGCGATCGATTAACTTAGTAGGATCTTTGACGTCAAATAGGGCTTGTCCGGCGCAATAAGAGTTGGCTGTATAAAGAGTATCTCCTTCTGTGCCCGACTTGTTTTTGCCGTTATAAAGTAGCAGGATTCCTTTGTCTGTAAGGACGGCAGGAGGACCACATTCGGTCAGGGCACTGTCGAACTTACCTGTGCGGGGAGTTATCACTTTCAGGAATTCTCCATTTTCATCCAACATTGGTTCCCAGTTGACCAAGTCTGTGGAAGTGGCTACATTCACAAACTTTTCTCCCCAGTACATCCAGTATTTGCCGTCAATCTTGGCAATCACTTGTTTGCCGTCGATTAATTGGGTTACGATAGAGGCAGATTTGGAAAATTCATCTATGAATCTTCCGTTGTATGCTTTTGCGAAAGCCGGTCCATGTTTTTCCCACGTTTGAAGATCGCGCGAGGTGGCCACTGCCAAACGTGCCTGTTTGCGGTTCCATTGTGTGTAATGCATTACGTAAAGCCCGTCTTCTGTTACAGCAACACGTGGGTCTTCGCAACCGCCGGGATTTTCCAGTTCTTTCTGACTGTCGTCTGCCGGATAAAATACAGGTACGGACATTCGTTTGAAGTGTAGTCCGTCGTCAGAAGAGGCATATCCCAAACGGGAGGTACGTGATCCGATACCAGTTGCCGAGTTGTCTTCAGCCCGGTAGAGGACTACTACTTTCCCATCATAAACAGTAGCAGCGGGATTAAACGTATCACTCGCTTCCCATGCTATTGAGTCCTGTCGCATCGGACAATAGAAAAAGGTAGTAGTGTCAGGAGAGATAATCGGATTAATTCCTTCCGGACGCTGGAAATCTGCCCACGCCCAATCCGGGAATTCTGCTGTTTGCTTCTTCTCGCCACAGGAAGTGATTAATGCGGCAGCCATCAGTAGATAAGCTATGTTTTGTAGTTTTCTTTTCATTTTTACGTTTGATATTATAAATAAGTGCTCTTACAAAATTATCTTATATCATAAATTTATATACCTCGTTGATTTGCTTTAAGGGAAAGAGGGAGGCGTCACTTTAGTTCCCCACTTCACGTCAGGCTTGGACGAGGTAGTGTATTCTATCGTAGCTCCATTATTCAGTTGATCCCAATCGAGCCATGTACTGTCACACGGTTTACCGTTCAGCTTCATGGACTTGATATAAATATTCTTTTCCGAACCGCCTTTTATCACCATATCCCCTTTCTTTAAATGAACTTTCACGGATGAGAATATCGGAGTGTTCACTGTAAAACCTCCCACTCCCGGTATTTCGGGATAAAGTCCAATACAAGCGAATACATACCAAGCCCCCATCGTTCCTAAATCATCATTACCTGGCAGACCATCAATTTTGCTTGAATACTGTTCATTCAATACACGGTTAATAATCTCCTGTGCTTTATAGGGAGTTCCTACCCAGTTGTATATCCAGGGTATGTGGAAGCTCGGTTCATTGCCGGAAGCGAACCAGGCATCATTATAGCCGGCATCCAGACGAGTAAAGAATTCATCCAGGCGTTTTTCTGCCGCTGCTTTACCTCCAATGATTTCTATCAGCCCGGCAATATCGTATGGCACCATCCAGAAATAATTCTTATAGGTCGATTCACGGAAATCTTCAGTCAGTGGTTTCCACGAACCATCCGGATTACGTGATTGCAACCATCCGGTTTCCGGGTTATACAGATTCTTCCATGAACGTGCAAAATGGAAATAGCGCCAGCTTGCAAACTCTGCTCCTACAGCATGTAAACCAAACTGTCCGATTGCAAAATCTGCAGAAGTATATTCCAGTTGTATAGAAGCATTATAATATCCTTTATCCAAATACTGTTTTAGCCCTGGACGCACTTCGATATTCTGCGACATTGTGCCCGGTTCTTCCGCTCCTTTTCTCATAATTTTCCAAATCGGTTTCGGATCGTAATTGCGGGCACCAAAAGCATAGGCATTGGATATCAGGATGGGAGTTGGATCTCCTTGCATCACGCCGGTCTCTATATTAGCCATCACCCAACGCGGGAAAGCACCACCAGCCTCTTCGGCAAACAATTGGTGAGAAATAACAATATCAGAGGCTACTTCAGGATCAAGGATTGACAATAGTTGAATCTGTGTACGATAAGTATCCCAGTTGCTAAAAGAAGTATAGTGCTTGGAACGGGATTTATGTACCCTGAAGTCCGCCCCCATGTATTCTCCATTCACATCACTGCATACGTTCGGGTGAATGAATGAACGATACAGATGGTATAAAATTGAGTGGTACGATCCGGATTAGTTCCTTCTACTTCGATCTTACCCAAATAATGATTCCATTTGGATTCAGCCTGATTCTGAATCTGCAGGAAATCCCATCCGGTATTCTCCGCTTTCAGATTTTCGCGTGCATTTTCTACTGATACATAAGAAACCCCAATCTTATATTGGACATTTTTCTTCTTATCTACATCAAAAGTAAAATAGACTCCGGAGTATTCTCCTTCAGCAAAAGTAGTATTCGGTTTCAGTTCATTTCTTTTCCATGTTCCCGACTCCAGCGCATCCGTATCAAACTCTGCCACAAAATAGACTTTATACGGTGTACGGAGTCCACAGAAATTACCGCCTTCTGCATATCCTTCACACTTATTCGGTGCAGTAATAACGATGGCGGCCTGCTCTATCGGAGTTGCGGAAATGCCTCCACCGATAATTACCGTACCATATTGCTGATCTGCCGGATATTCATAACTCGCCATACCGGTCCTTTCAGTTACTGTCAGTTTTGCATGAATATCTTCCTGCACCTTTGCTTCATAATAACCGGCATGTCCTTTTTCTTCAGAAATATTGATACGGTAATTGAGAATATTGTCCGGAGACATCTTCAGTTTACCTTTTACCGGAAAAGTGGGAAAGTTACCCATGTGCTCGCAACCGCCACCACTCAACTGATTGATGACGAATCCGGAACGTTTGGAAAAATAAGAGGGGGTGAACTGCACCATTCCGTATGGATAGGTGGCTCCGGGATAAAGATATCCCGAAGTCAAACCCACGCCCTTCGTTCCTATCAGGGTATTTACCTGACGGGCATAATTACTCCCGACGTTCTGCGCCGAGAGACTCCCCACCCTCCAATCAAAACCAATAAAAAACCTGTTAAAATTTTATTTTTCATACTGTATTCTTCTTATATCTTTTTAGTTTCTTATTCTTTCGATAAAGAGAAGGGAGCGGCATACTTCGACGTACATCGTTCTTTATTCGGTTGACTTCCCATTTCAAAACGGATAATTCCTCCGTCTGCTATATCGACGTATCTGATAAAATTCTTATCCAACACACGTCCATTTAAGGTAGCAGACTGGATATAGAGATTCTCTTTACTATTGTTGTTCGCTTCAATCACGAATTTATTACCGTTTTCCATCGTTATAGTAGCTTTCTTAAATAACGGACTGCCAATTACATACTCATCCGTACCCGGACAAACGGCATAAATGCCCAGTGAACTCAAGACATACCAAGATGACATACCACCCTGGTCTTCATCTCCCGGATATCCTCTTTCTGTGGAATTATACAATCTCTCAACAATCTGACGGACCCAATATTGGTTTTCCATGGCTGTCCGGCATAGCTATATAAATAAGGCATGTGCTGAATGGGCTGGTTGCCATGTGCATACTGTCCCATACCTGCAATCTCCATTTCTTTCATTTCATGGATCACTCCCCTGTAAGTGCCCGGTTTGATAGTGGGGGAAGGGCAAATACGGAATCTATTTTGGTCGTGAACTTTTGATCGCTCCCGAACAAATTTATAAGTCCCTCCACATCATGGAATACCGACCAAGTATAATGCCACGCATTGCCCTCACAGAAAGGCCCGCCCCACTCCAACGGGTCAAACGGTTCCTGCCATTTACCATCAGCGCCTTTTCCCCTCATAAAACCGATAGACGGGTCAAATACGTTTTTATAATTATACATCTGACGGGCAAAAACTTCCTGATAATGTTTGTTTCCGGTCATCTTAGCCAGTTGGTAGCCACAGAAATCATCGTATGCATATTCCATTGTCTGTGCACTCGATCCCATTGATTCCGGATAAGGAACATATCCCAGTTCAAAATATTCTTTCCAGAAACCACGCCCGTTGGCACCTCCCCAAGGACCTTTATTCATGGCTTCGTGCGCGTATGCTTTTAAGGCTTTCTCCGGATCAAAAGTCCGAATCCCTTTTGCCCACGCATCTGCTAGCAACGAAATGGAATGATTGCCCAGCATCCCTCCAGTTTCTCCCGGTGCTGACCAAGACGGTAACCACCCGCATTGTTCTTGCGCGGCAAGCAAAGCATTCATATAACGTCCCTGCATCGTAGGATGAAGGATATTAGTCAATGGAAATTGAGAACGGAAAGTATCCCAGAAGCCATTATCCGTATACATATATCCATCGTACACTTTACCGTCATAAGGACTATAGTAATAAGGTTCTCCATTTGCTTTACGCTCATAGAATTTGCGTGAGAAGAGATTGGCACGGAACAGGCAGGAGTAGAAAGTTTTCATTTGTTCGTCTGTTCCACCTTCTACCTGGATTCTATTCAATAATTCATTCCACGTTTTATGTCCACGTATTTTAGTGGCTTCCAAATTCTTATCCTTACCCAACTCGTCGTTAAGCGTAACCACAGCTTGTTCTGCACTGATATAGGAAGAAGCAGCTTTCGCTTGTACTTTCGAGCCTTTTTTAAATTTGATATAAGCGCCGTAACCTTTGCCTTCTCCTTCCAATTTTCCGGAAAACACCTCATCTTTCTGATTTTCCCATACGCCATAATCTTCAAATGCTTTATCGAACTGCACGATGAAGTAGCTACGGAATGTCTTGGAGTTGTTTACAAAACGCTGGTTATTCACCCAACCGGATATTTGTCTTTTTACCGGATCAATTTTAATTTCGCTCATATCCGTATATCCGTCAATCACCAGATAAGCGTCTCCGGTAGAGGGATAGGAAAAACGCAAATGCACGCCGCGGGTAGTCGGAGCCATTTCGGTAGTAATGCCATTATTGAGCGTTACTTTGTAATAATGGGGCTTGGCTATTTCATTGTCATGACTGAACTTCGTGGCCCGTTTATTCTGATTCACAACCAATTCTCCTACCATCGGCATAAAGGAATATACAGCATAATCACTCATCCACGGGCTGCATTGATGAGATTGACAGAATCCCCTGATATTATCGACTGCATATTGATATTTCCAGCCTTCTCCGTTCTTTCCTGTTTGTGCAGACCATGTATGCATGGCATAAGGCATACCTGTGGTAGGGTATGTATTGCCATAACTCAAGCCGAAATGAGAGTCGGTACCTTGCAATGTATTGACATACTGCACGAGATCCTTCATTTGGGCATATATACCTGTTGAGAAGAAAGAAAAGATTACTAAATAAATAAATTTGTTCATGTTTTTTTATTTGCAATTATACAATTTCGATTAATAAACACATAAAGCTTTCACTTATCATTGTATTCGTCCACCTTTAATGCGCTTCTATACTCATCCAGCCGTTTTTGCAAGCGTTGCTGTACTTTTTTATACTTTAAATCATCATAAAGATTATTCAGTTCATTCGGGTCCTTCTTCAAGTCATACAACTCATTGCAATCCAATGGATCTTTCTTTGTACCATAAAAATGGATCAGCTTGTAACGACTATCACGGACCCCGTCGTGACGACGGACTTTGTGTTGGGCAGGATAATCGTAATAATGATAATAAATATCCCGGCGCCATTTTGCAGGTATCTTTCCACTCAACAAAGGAAGCAATGAATTGCCAACCATATAATGAGGTTTCTCAATCCCGGCCGCATCCAAAATGGTGGGAGCATAATCTATATTTTGAACTAAAGCATTACATTTACTATTTTCTTTTTTCTGAGGATAATATATGATCAGCGGTGTCCGGAAAGACTCCTCATACATAAAACGCTTATCGAACCACCCGTGCTCTCCCATATAAAAGCCCTGATCGGAAGTATAAACAATCATCGTATTTTCCATCAAATCATGTGCTTCCAAATACTCCAGCAAACGTCCGACTTCATCGTCAATAGATTTAATACACCGAAGATAATCTTTGAGATATTCCTGATATTTCCATTTTTTCATATCCGCCCCGGCAGCTTTCTTTTTCATAAAATCCGCATAACGTTTCTCATAAGCCGCTTCCCATTGACCGCGTTCTTCAACATTCATTCGATTGATAGACGCCTGCATCCCCTTAACATTCCATTCTTTATTGTAAGGTGAAGTATCTTTCAACTGATTTAGTTTGAGATCGTAGACAATTGTCATGTCTTTATCAATCTGCATTTCCTGTTCATTGGCAGGCCTACAACGTGTATTATAATCATCATCAAAAGTATCCGGATATGGAAATTCGGCATTTTCATAAAGATGGAGATATTTGGGTTCCGGCATCCAATTTCGATGAGGCGCTTTGTGGTGGACGAGCAGACAAAACGGCATGGATGTATTACGATGTTCCAAAAAGTCAATGGCATAGTCGGTTGTCAATGTCGTTGCATAGCCCTCACGCCTAACATACTTTCCATTCGTATCTTTGCTTTTAAACTCCGGATGATAATATGCGCCTTGATCCCACAAGACTTGATAATAATCAAATCCTTTGGGTTCACAACGCATATGCCACTTACCAACAACCGCTGTCTGATAACCATTTTGCTGTAAAATCTCCGAGAAAAAAGTCTTGGTTGTATCCACATTACCAAAAAGAGTCCGTTGACCATTCTGGTGACTATACAATCCGGTCATCAAACACGCACGCGAAGGAGTGGAAAGAGAATTTTCCACAAATGCTCGTTGAAAAAGCATTCCCTTGGCTGCCAAACGATCCAGATTTGGTGTGGGAGCCAGTTTGCCCAAAGGTCCGCCATAAGCACTGATTGTTTGATAAGAATGATCATCCGTCATAATATAAACTATATTCATTTTCGACTCCCTGTCATTCTTTCCATACCCCCACAAGCTATTACATAATAAAAGCGGAACAAAAAAAGCGGTTGGTTTCATAATTCTTGCATTCATTAATATTAATTTTTGAGAATGTTCTAAAATAGTGTTTTTGAGCCCTTATCATTTACCACTATAAGTGATTCCCTGCCAATCATCGGTACGGAAAGGCGATGCAGGAAGATTAGCGCCGTTATATAAATTACAGATCGGATTATCCGCCCACGCATAACGCACTGCTATCGGAAAAGAGACTTCCGGAGAAGAAACTACAACCGAATTCCCATCAATCACAGCATCAGCCCAATGAAACTTACGATCGACTCCGGAAATGGTAAATCCTTTCAGAACTTCATTATTCTTTGTTTTCAGCCCTCCGTTTGTATGCTTAAAGTAAATACGTATCTTATTGCCTTCAATCCGGTAAGTATCATACATAGGACCGGAGTATGGTATTTTTTCTCCATAGGTTTGTGCCCGTGCAACTAATGCCAGACGTCTTCCCACTTCCTGTTTGTTCTTTGGATGAATATCAAAAGCATCGCCTATATCAATTGTTACAGCCATGCCTGTGTTTGCAAGATGTAAAGTTCTTGTTTGTGCTTCTCGCAGTTCTGCCCAAGTTGCATCCACCGGAGCTGTTTGTTGAGCTGTAAAATTAGCTAGCTGCACCATATAAAAAGGAAAATCACATCCCCAGCGATCCCGCCAGTCTTTTATCATTAATGGCATCAATTCACGATATTGATATGCCCGTCCCGTATTGGCTTCTCCTTGATACCAAATCGCTCCCTTAATGGCATAAGGAATAAGGGGATGCAACATTGCATTGAACAGAAAACCGGGAACATTCGGTTCATTAGCAGTATTAACCGGCATGTGTGGTATATCCTTCATAGTCAAAGAAACCTGATACTTCCAATTACCGGCCAACTGCATATCATCTGTTTGAGAACGCTGAAGAGAAATGCTCCCCGGACTACCGTTAATACCACCCGTGCCACCTGTATCCATTACCCGCACAGCAATCACAGCCTTTCCTTTCTTAACCAATTCTTTCGGAATTTTATAACTTCTAGGAGTCATCCATCCTTCTGTATGCCCCACTTGCACACCATTAAAGTAAGTAAAATCATTGTCATCAATTACTCCCACATTCAGCGTCAGCTCTTTATTAGCCCAGTTAGCCGGAATATCTATCGTTTTTCTAAACCAAACAATACCATTAAAGCCTGCCAATCCCTGTTCTTGCATCAAACCGGGCACTTTCATTGTTTTCCAAGAGCTATCCTCCAAATCGGTAGCCGCCCATACAGCTTTACCATTTATAAATCCTTTATCGATCTTCTCAATATTCTTTTTCCAGTCTTCTATATCCGAATGAAATTTCTTTTCACGTTCTTCCTTGGTTACCGGAAGCCCATTCAACACCTCTAATTTCTTTTGCATATCCGGCATTGTTGCCAGCGCTTCTTTACTCGTCCAGGTCTCTATATACGTACCTCCCCAAGATGTGTCAATCAGTCCGATTGGCACATTCTGATACTTATGCAAATCACGTCCGAAAAAATAACCGGCCGCCGAAAAGTCTGCCACACTTTTTGACGAACAAACCTGCCAGCCATTTTCCGTAGCCTTAAGTCTATCACCAGGAACAGGCTTATCGCCTTTTCTACCAATAGAAAACGGATATTGGGATAATTTTCCGCTTCCATCTTTTCTTGTTGATAGTTCAGAACCTTTCCCCATCCTTCTACCTGCATTTCCATATTGGATTGACCGGAACAGATCCAAACTTCACCGATCATCACATTTGAAAGCTTCACCTTCTTTCCGTCAGAAATTGTAATTTCATAGGGTCCCCCAGCAGCGGGAGTAGTTACTTTGATATTCCATTTTCCTTGTGCATCAGCCTGAATTGTGTATGTCTTCTGATCCCATGAGGTAATAATTTCTATTTTCTTATTAGGCTTACTCATTCCCCAAACAGGAGCTTCTGTTTTCTGTTGCAATACCATATTATCCGAAAACAAAGGTGACAATTTTACTTGTGCACAAACATTAGTAACAAACAATAGATACCATAAAACACATACTAAAACTTTTTTCATTTCTATTCTTCATTAGTTATATAATATATGACGAACAAAACTCTGTTTACCGTTAATCGATCCACTTTATCCTAAGAATTAAATAATCAAAAAAGAACCATTTCTTTTTTTGTAGAAAAATGGTTCTTTCATTTTCTTATCCGAACAAGCAAGAATTATTCATCGTAAACCTTCTCCCAATTATAAACACGATAGAAGTAAGGACGATAAAAATCCGCACTACCAACTGACATTAAAGTTATCTCCAAAATCTTTTGCGTCAGTAATTTGTAGAGAAAACCAACTCGCCATTGCGTGATAAATGAGGATGTAAGTTTACCATATATAAATTCTTATAAGTGCGA
>ENA-OQJX01000110-OQJX01000110.1-human-gut-metagenome-genome-assembly--contig:-NODE-110-length-55146-cov-2.808321_pt1 | contig 55146 bp, 55 predicted proteins | sample MGYA00242615_ERZ504782 | MGnify/ENA primary metagenome ERZ504782 (study PRJEB26092, sample SAMD00036354) | human gut metagenome | host: Homo sapiens | study: EMG produced TPA metagenomics assembly of... | reverse complement strand
CAAAGACGGAGTTTTCACTCTTTTTTATAAGAATGTAGAACTAGGAGGGAATTGAATTATAGCCACTAAGTATAGAAGAAAAGAAATCTATTATTGCTTACCGTATTCAAAAGGCTGATAGCGTTTTTATTGAAGCTTCGGACAATGCTACCATGAATCATTGGAATTTGGTTGCAAATCGTTTGTATTATGCTGTCTTCCACATGGCTTCCGCATTATTGATAGATAAAGGTTTTACATCTAAGACCCATAGCGGTGTAATTTGTTTGTTGGGGCAGGAATTTGCAACTAAAGGGTTGTTGGACAAAGATGAGATGCGTTTGGTCTCTCGTTTACAGAATATGCGTCATGCCGGTGATTATGATGACATGTTCGATTGGGCTGAAGAAGATGTAAAACCTCTTTTTAACCGAACTGAACTTTTAATCAAAAAGATGAAAAGTTTATTATCGTTGGTGGAATAGTATGTTTCATTTTGTTAATCTTACCCTTCTCCATAATATCGGATTGGCATGGGCCAATCGTTGAGAAATCGCTTAAATTATTAGCTCAAATGTTTTTTAGGCACTTTTCAGTGGCTAAAATCAAATATTTACAATTCAATCTTACGATACATCCCAAACCCCAGTGAATACAGGAGATAAGGACTATTGCCATAGGGGTTGGATACTTATAATATGACGGTTACCGTTCGTTACCTTTATTCTTTTCCGTTTGAAAGAAAGGAAGCACGGAAGAGCGTCTGGAGATAGCTCGCAAGCTGAAAGACAACGGCTTGTCCGTGGAATTTATCGTTCAGACTACCCAGCTTTCAGCTGAAGAGCTGGAAGGGTTGTAACATTTCATTCTGCTTTGGACAAAGGGCTTTAAATGATAAAAAAGATAATCCGGTTAAGATTTCTGAAATAGATATTTTGTTCCTTTGCATAAACGGTAAAAGCGAAAGATAATGGAAAAGCAGCAGTTGAAGAGATGCCCGATAGGGATACAGACTTTTTTGCCGGGAAGAAAGACCTTTTCAAAGGACTTGTTATCGAAAAGCAGGAAACCGAGTGGACGGAATATCCGGTGCTGCACTTTGATATGAGCCTGGCCAAACATTTGGACAAGGAGAAACTGAATGAGTATCTGGTCTGGCAGTTGCGGGAATATAATGGGAAATATGGCCTGACGAAAAACAATGATGCGGAGGTTAACGTCCAGTTGGCAGACTTGATAAAGCGTGCCTATGAGCAGACGGCTGGCAGGTGGTAGTTCTCATTGACGAGTATGACGCGCTCTTACTGGATGTGTTGCATGAGGAAGAGAATCTCCCCGTACTTCGTAATGTGATGCATAATTTTTACAGCCCGCTGAAGGGGTGCGACCCTTATCTGCGCTTTGTTTTCTTGACCGGTGTCACCAAGTTCGCGCAGCTCAGCATGTCCGGCACTTTGAACAATATCTCGAATGTCAGTATGTTGAAACCATACGCTGCCATTTGTGGCATCACTCAGGGAGAAATGCTGGAGCAGATGCATGAATATATAGAACGGCTTGCCGTTGCGCAGGAAATGACTGAAGAGGAAACGCTGCGGAAGCTGAAAGAGAAATATGACGGCTATCATTCACTTGGCCTTCGCCTGATATTTATAACCCGTTCAGCTACTGAATGCCTTAGAAAGAAGAAGGATAGACAATTACTGGTTTGGCAGCGGTATGCCCACCTATCTGATAGAGATGCTGCGCAAGTTCAAGGTGTCTCCGTCTGCTATCGGAATGAAGAAGGCGCTTTCAACCAGTTTTGATGCCCCTACCGAGCGTATGACAACTATCGTGCCTCTGCTTTATCAGAGCGGTTATATTACAATTAAAAACTATGATAAGTTGACTCAACTATATACACTGGATATCCCGAACGGTGAAATTAGGGTGGGTTGATGTAAAGCCTTTTGCCTAACTATTCCTTTCCACCGTCCCGTATTGTGATAATACGAATTATGAGGGGCATTATCAGCAACTATTCTACATCATCTTTTCTTTGTTCGGGATGTATGTGGATGTGGAAGTCCGTACCCCGAAAGGGCGTGTGGACGTGGTGATGCGTACTATCCACACTTTGTATGTCATTGAATTGAAGCTGGACAAAAGTGCTGATTCCGCTTTAGCCCAAATAAATCTGAAGAACTATCCCGAACGCTTTGTTCTTTGCGGACTTCCCGTAGTGAAGGTGGGGATAAACTTTGACTCGGAAAGTCACACTTTGAGTGATTGGATTATAGAGGGATAGACAATAATAGGTCCTGTCTGAATTCGGTGGAGGAACAGTTCATAACCGCCGATAAAATAAATTTATAAAGATAGAATATTTACTATAGGCTGTATGCGATAACGTATGCGGCCTTCCTTGTTTTTGTTGTCGGTAGCGACTGGCATCCGTATAATGTATTGCAAGAACGATTGTCTTCGTGACTACCAGCAGGAGATGAGGCTCAGGCTCTTTGAAGAGTGGGAGCTTCACCGGAGTGTGATGGTACAGATGCCTACAGGCACGGGAAAGACACACCTGCTGGCTGCCATAGTGAGGGAGTTCTTGTGTGGTTCCGGTAGCCGGGTATGGATTGTGGCGCATCGTCGGGAACTGGTGGAGCAGATAGAGGAGACGGTCTCCCGTTATGGAATGGGGAGGGAGGACGGAAGTGTGAGGGTGATGTCCATCCAGTGGTTGTCACGAAACCGGAAGATTGTGAACGGACAGCCGGATTTGATTGTTATTGACGAGGCACATCATGCCCTGGCAGAAACTTATCGGGAGCTTTGGAAGAGTTATCCGGAGGCGAGGAAATTGGGTATGACCGCTACCCCCTGTCGGCTGAACCGCAAGGGATTCACGGATTTGTTTGATACCTGATTACCTCATGGAGTATTGCGGAATTTATCGGGAGGGGCTGGTTGTCGTCCTTTGACTATGTGTCCATCTGTGCGAACAGCAGGGAACAGCGGCTGATTGACTCGTTGAAGAAACGGGGTGCGGACGGGGATTATCAGGTAAAGGAAATGAATGCGGTGTTAAATCGGGAAACCGGCATTAGACAATTGTACGAGAGTGTCCGAAGATATGCTGCCGGGAAGAAAGGAATTGTCTATGCCGTAAGTATTGCACACGCCCGACAGATTGCAGCCTATTACAGCTTACATGGTGTGGAGTCTGTTGCTATTGACAGCAAGACTCCCGCTTTGGAACGTGGAAGACTGGTAGAGGATTTCAGGCGGGGAAAGATCAGCGTGTTGGTCAATGTGGATATTTTTCTGAAGGGTTTGACTGTCCCGATGTGGAGTTCGTGCAGCTGGCACGTCCCACGCTTTCGTTGGCGAAATACCTGCAACAGGTGGGCCGGGGGCTGCGGAAGTCGGATAATAAGGAATCATGTGTGCTGATAGATAATGTGGGATTGCACCGGATATTCGGTCTGCCTGTCCGTGACCGTGACTGGGAGGCGATGTTCGAAGGACGGATGGCGGGAAATGCTCAGCCCCGGACACGGATGGAGAACAACGGGCTGTCTGTGTCTTGCTCTCTATCGGAAGATAGCAAACGGAATGAAGGACTGGAAATTGTGATGACACACGCCCGTCTGCTGGATGCTGTTCGGAACGGGGATTTGATTTGTTTGGGAGGAGGTGGTCCGGTCGGTGAGGAACAATGGACTGTTTTGAAAGCCTTTCATGACCGGCAGAGTGGTTTGTGGGGCTTGAGGTGCGGGAACAAAATCACAGTGATTCCTCAATACCGGGAAGTATTTGATATTTGTGCAAACCGGGCTGCTGTCCGTTTTAAAGATGGCCGGACAGGAGTGGTGGATGAGTCCGGAGTCCCCATGGTGGTGACAGGCTGTTGCCGGAGATTGAGATTCCTGAAGGGAGAACTTCTTTCTGTCACCAAAGAGGATGGGAGTGACTGTTACACTGATTTGAAGACAAACAGAACTTATCAGGAGAGGCCGGTGGTTTTTTCATACGGCGGCATAGAGCTGCTGCGGGTGGGGGAGACTTTCCATAGCCGCACGCGGAAGGCGTATACCTCTATGCATGGTTTGCACAAAGACAGTCTTTGTTTTTATGGTTTCTACTTGAAGATACCGGATTACCGTGTTCCGAAGTCTTGCCGGCTAGTTGATCCTGTGTGGTCTGCTATATTTGATGTCTTCGCCTGCGTGCTGGAAGGGGATGATGAAGAGGTGTACTGGTGTTGTGGTTGTTTGGCGGACCGGAGCATTGTGGTGATGGACGGGGAAGGAAGCTATTATCATGTGGAGAAAGGAAAGGGGAAGCGGTATATAGCTTGTAATGCTCCTAAGGCGGGCGAAGCGGATTTTGCCTCCGTGGTGGAAGGTCTGAGGAAGGAAGCCGGGCGGCGTGCGGAGAGCGTACAGCGGGAACGGCAACAGAATGAGGAAGAGAAAAGGCGGAAGAGGCTGGAGGAAATAAAAGATGTCCTTCCTTTCCGGATGGGGATGAAGTGGGGGCTGAAATGGGGAGATCGTATCGTAGTGCCTCCTTGTTACCGGAATATCTGTATTCCTGTAGGCGGTTATTGTGCTTTTGAAGGGAATGCCTGCCAGTGGGGGGTGATGGCGCTGGATGGAAAAGTGGTGGTGGAGGCCAGATATCAGAAGGTGGAGATAGAAAAGGATGGAACGGTGCATCTGACCATCATTCCGGGTAAGGTAAAGACCATCAAACTTTGACGGATATTGAATTGTTTGGGTATGGAGTGGGTAAATTTCAGTATATCACGGGTATTTGATGAGGAGAGCAATTAGTGTAAAATAGTTTTTACGCCTTGATGTTATAATCTTTACATAAAAGAAAACAATTCTACCGTTGAAGCTCTTACGTGGGATACCGCTTTCAAGAACATAAACGAACCAAGCGGATGGGCCATGAAAGGGATACATGAAGAAGCCTACCAATAAATCCGGCATCAATTGACATAACAAAATCGGATAACTGAAAAATTATCCGCTTTTAGTTTCTTTATTTCGAAAGAAAGATATATATTTGCAACGCTTTTTCAGAAAAGCACCCGATATTGCAGAAAAAACAGTTGCCGAAATGGCTCAGTTGGTAGAGCAATTCATTCGTAATGAATAGGTCCCGGGTTCGAGTCCCGGTTTCGGCTCAAGAAGCGGTAGAATACCGCTTCTTTTTATTTTATATAGTTCTCTTTTTCCATATAATAAAGCCCTTCTCCACGGTCACCATTCTCTAAATCAGTTAACTCTACTTTAAATATTCGGTAGGGGAGAATATTTTTCTGGTGTCTGGGCATATCCACGGTCAGCAGATAGGCATTGCCGTATTCGGTAGCATCGAAGTACTCTTTTATCTCTTGTTTCATCAGAACAGGTACTTCTTCTCCATCTATCCAAACGATAGCTTTTAGTTTGTCAGCCGATGGTGCCAGCAAAACGCCTTTGGCTTGTTTGCTTAAACCTGTTTGCTCAATCTTGCTAAGATCCTGTGCATGTACAAGTGAGGATTTTTCTTCTTTTTGCCATTGCAGGGTACGGGTCAGACTCATGGGGCGAACATATATCTGATAGGTGGGCATGCCTCCAGGGATGTGGAAAATACGTAGTCCATAGACTTCCATACGATGATAGCGAATGTTGAGAGTGGTATCACGATCGGCAATGAAATTCCATGCCCAAAATTCGAGACGTTGGTCTTTTTCCGCTAGTCCGGGTTTTACGGTATGTGGGTAGGTAGACATATTGATAGCTCCCATACTTTGATACTTTCCTTTAGGAATACGGGTGGTGTAGTATCCGTTTTTGTCAGTGATGGCTTGTTTAATGTCATCAAAAGAGGGGCTCTGCCAAAAGATGGAACAACTGTCAATGGGTTGTCCGTTATAATCTGTTACTTGTCCGCGTATGGTTACTGAATCCCGTTGTTGTGCATATCCAGCAGAATAAAGAAAAAATAGGATAAAAAGGAGAATCAATTTAGGAATAAAAAGGTGTTTTCATTATTTTATCTGTTAATTGTGTTTTTAATGTGTATCTTTTTCACTTCTCACCACTTCCCATCCTTTGAACTGTATCAGGACTTTATGTAACGTGGTTCCTTGAGCCAGATACAGCACTTTTCTTCAAAATTATCATAATAATAAGAAGCGTAATCCTTTATAAACAGGTAGAGGACAACATTGCAATAAGTCTCAAAACATTTTTCCAGTCTTTCCAATGAAACCCCTGCCTTTGAGAAATCAAAATAAATCACCTGGAAACGGTTGCGCTGGTCGGTGGAATTCTTACCAATCCATAGTCCGCTGAATAACTTTCGAAACGGTCTTTTTGCAAAATGTCATAGTAGGCTTTCATTATGCTTAGGAAAAGGCTTTTTCCGAAACGGCGCGGACGTATCATAAAGATATAGCTGGCTGTATCTTCAATCAGGGGCAAATACATGGTCTTGTCCACATAATAATAATTTTCAGTCCGCATCCGCACAAAGTCCGAGATGCCGTAAGGGATTTGAGGCGCTTTCTTTGTTTCCATCTTTCTTCTTCTCTTTTTTATAGCTATACAAAGTTACACCATTTTTTTCTGATACCCAGCATGGAAAGGGCTGTTTTTTCCACTCTATTTCGAAAACGTTGACAAAAGCACCGCGCAGCCTTCCTCTTTTCGGAGGCAAGGCTGCGCAAAAGTTCGGGGTGCAAAGCATCTCTTCATTTAATGAATGCTGTAAGAGAAGCGTTAAAGATATGCATGAATTTGTCGGAATCGAATTCACGTTGCCATATTATGAATCGTATGCTTCTTCGTGCACTCCCTTCACGGCCCGTCCGCTTGGTTCGTTCATGTTCTTGAAGGCGGCGTCCCATGCAAGGGCCTCGGCGGTAGAACATGCCACACTGGGCACGCTTGGCACGCTGCGGGCTGCGCTTTCACTGGGAAAGTGCTCCTGGAAGATGCTGCGATAGTAATATTCTTCCTTGTTTTGCGGTGTATTGATAGGAAACCGTTCGGCTGCGTGCGCCATTTGCTCGTCACTGATGGCTTCGGCGGTAAGGGCTTTCAGTGTATCAATCCAACTATAGCCCACGCCGTCGCTGAACTGCTCTTTCTGTCGCCATGCTACACTGTCGGGCAACATGTCTGCAAAGGCTTTGCGAACGACTTTCTTTTCAATGGTGTTTCCGGGGCACATCTTTGCTTCGGGATTGAGGCGCATGGCTATGTCCAGAAATTCTTTGTCCAGGAAAGGCACTCGGCCTTCCACTCCCCACGCTGCGAGGGATTTATTGGCACGGAGCAGTCATAGAGGTGGAGCTTGCCTAGTTTACGCACGGTCTCTTCATGAAAGGCTTGGGCTGTAGGAGCTTTGTGGAAATAGAGATAGCCGCCGAACACTTCATCAGCCCTTCGCCACTCAGCACCATTTTGATTCCCATGCTTTTAATGACGCGTGCCAGCAAATACATCGGGGTAGAGGCGCGAACGGTGGTGACATCGTAAGTCTCGATGTAGTAAATGACGTCGCGGATAGCGTCCAATCCTTCTTGGATGGTATAGTGGATTTCATGATGCACGGTTCCGATAAAGCGGGCCACTTCGCGGGCTTTTATCAGGTCGGGCGCACCTTCCAGACCGATGGCAAAGGAATGGAGCTGAGGCCACCAGGCATCTTTTTTATTGTCGGTTTCTACCCGTTTGCCTGCATATTTCTTGGCAATGGCAGAGATGACGGAACTGTCCAGACCTCCGGAAAGAAGTACGCCGTAGCACATCACTCATCAGTTGGCGTTTAACGGCCTCTTCCAGCCCGTTGTGTATGTCCTGGGAATAGGCATTGTTGTTTTTCACGGCTTCGTATTCAAACCAGTCGCGGACGTACCAACGGGTCATCTTGCTTTCTTTTCCCCAATAGTAATGGCCGGAAGGAAGGGCTCGTATTCATCACAGAACCCTTCGAGGCTTTCAACTCGCTGGCGCAGTATATTTTGCCGTCCTTATCCTTACCTATATATAAAGGTATGACTCCGATGGGGTCGCGGGCGATAAGAAAATCATCTTTCTCCTCATCATAGAGGGCGAAGGCGAAGATGCCGTTCAGGTCTTCGAGAAAGTGAATACCTTTGTCACGGTAAAGGGCAAGGATGACTTCGCAGTCGCTTCCAGTTTGGAAATCATACTTTCCGGCGTACTTTGTACGGATATCCCGATGGTTGTAGATTTCTCCGTTCACGGCAAGGATTTGTTTCCGGTCGGGGCTGTATAGGGGCTGCCCTCCACTTTGAGGGTCTACGATGGAGAGGCGTTCATGGGCCAGGATGGCAGAGCTGCCTACATAGATGCCGTTCCAGTCCGGCCCGCGGTGGCGGAGCTTTTGTGACATTTTCAATGCTTTCTGACGCAGTTCTTGCGTTTGTTGCTTTATCTTGAATATTCCTACGATTCCACACATAATTGTATTTGTTGCTTTATTTATTGAGATAACTGTCTATGTCCGTTGCCGCTTTCCGTCCGCTGGCAATGGCGCGTACCACCAGGCTGGCTCCGCTTGCTGCATCGCCGGCTACGAATACGCTTTCGGCGAATTGGGGATGTTCGGGCTTTAGGAATCCCATTGCCAGAAGAACCAGGTCGGCTTCAATCACTTCCACCTTTCCGGTGGGCTTCATGACAGGGCGGCCGCCGTCGGGACCGGGAGTCCATTCCACCGGTTCCACTTCCACACCGCACACTTTACCGTTTTTGCCTAAAAACTTACGGGTGGCGAGAGACCATAGGCGGCTGCACCCTTCTTCGTGAGAAGAGGTGGTTTTCAGTACGACGGGGAATTGGGGCCATGGAGTGGCAGGATTCTGTCCTACGGGCGGCTGGGGCATGATTTCTATTTGGGTGACGCTTAGGGCACCTTGCCGGTTGCTGGTCCCTATGCAGTCGCTGCCGGTATCCCCTCCGCCGATGACCAGTACTTTTTTCCCTTTGGCAGTAACCAGTTGTTCTTTCGGGAACGTCATGCCGGCAAGGATACGGTTTTGTTGCGCCAGCATGTCCAGTGCCGGGTGGATGCCTTTCAGTTCGCGTCCGGGGACAGGGAGGTCACGCGCGGTCGGAGTTCCGGTACAAATGCAGTAGGCATCAAAACCTTCGGGGAGTTGCCGCACATCCACATCGTTGTTCATTTTGAAGTGGATGCCTTCTTCTTCCATCACCCGGATACGGCGGTCGATGATGGGCTTGTGCAGCTTGAAGTTGGGGATGCCGTAACGTAGCAGGCCGCCGGGAGCCTCATTTTTGTCGAAGACGGTTACTGTGTACCCTTTTCCGTTGAGTTGGTTGGCAGTAGCCAGTCCTGCAGGCCCGGCGCCGATAATGGCTACTTTCCGTCCGTTGCGTTCAATGTGCCGGGGGCTGATATAACCTTCGCGGAAGGCTGCTTCGGCAATGGCCGCTTCATTCTCGCGGATGGTGACGGGGGAGTCCATGCTCAGTTTCAGCACACAGCTCTTCTCGCAGAGGGCGGGACAGATACGGCCTGTGAATTCAGGAAAATCGTTGGTTTCGTTCAATATCTTGTAGGCTTCTTCCCATTTACCTTTGTAGAGGGCGTCCTGAAATTCGGGTTGCTTGTTGCCCAACGGACAAGCCCAGTGGCAGAAAGGAACACCGCAGTCCATGCAGCGTGAAGCTTGAAGTTTCCGGTCACGGCTGTTCAGGGTCTGTTCCACCTCACTATAGTCTGATATCCGGTCGTGAATGGGACGGTAGCCCGCTTCTTGGCGCGGAATGGTTAAAAATGCTTTTGGATTTCCCATTATTTTTGTTGTTATTTCTTTGTTGATAATTTGTGTGATGTATTAATAATCTCTTTGTACATCAGCTATTTTTTGTTGCAGCTTGCGCATTTGTTCTTCTTGCAATACTCGTTTGTATTCGATGGGGACTACCTGGATAAATTCATCTACATAGCGGTTCCAGTTGTCCAACATCGTTCGTGCCAGTTTGGAGCCGGTATAGAGGTAATGCTGGCGGATCAGTTCATGCAGTTCCTTCCGGTAAGATGCCTCCTCGATAAGCGAGAGCTCCACCATTTCCATGTTGCAGAAATAATCGAAGTTGTGGTTTTTGTCCCATACATAAGCCACACCGCCACTCATCCCAGCAGCGAAATTCCGTCCGGTTTCTCCCAGTACCACAACTCGTCCTCCAGTCATATATTCGCAACAGTGGTCGCCTACACCTTCTACCACGGCTGTCACTCCGGAATTGCGGACTGCGAAGCGTTCACCCACTCGTCCGTTGATATACACCTCACCATCGGTAGCGCCATACAGCAGGGTATTTCCGGCGATGGTATTCTTTTCCGCATCGAAATTGCTACGCACGGGAGGCAGTACTGCAATGCGTCCGCCACTCAGCCCTTTGCCTAGGTAGTCATTTGCTTCGCCTTCCAGCTTGAAACTGATGCCGTGGGTCAGGAACGCACCGAAACTTTGGCCTGCCGAACCCTTGAATTTAATGTGGATGGTCTGTTCGGGAAGTCCTGCCTGCCCGTATTTCTTAGCAACCGCCCCTGCCAGCATGGCGCCTACCGAGCGGTCCGTATTGGCGATGGTGTATTCCAGGGAAATCTCTTTTCTGTTTTCTATGGCATCCCGGGCGGCGGCCAGTATGGTTACATCCTTTACATGGGCGATGTCGTGCTTCTGTTCCATGACATGGTGTATGGCAGCCCCGTTGTCCACCCGGTGCAACAGTCTGTTGAAATCCAGCAGTGAGGATTTCTTCTCACTTGGCGCTTGTTGTATTTCAATCAAATCCGTACGTCCGATGATATCCTCCAATCGGGTGAATCCCATTTCGGCCAGATATTCGCGCACTTCCTGTGCCAGGAAGGTGAAATAATTCACTACATATTTATAATGCCCACGGAAACGTTTGCGCAGTTCAGGGTCTTGGGTGGCCACGCCTACGGGACAGGTGTTGGTGTGGCATTTGCGCATCATGACGCATCCCAGTACAATCAATGCGGTGGTACCGAAACCGAATTCTTCTGCACCTAGCAAAGCCATATTGATAATGTCCCGTCCGGTTTTCAACTGTCCGTCCACTTGCAGTTTAACTTGTCCGCGGAGTCCGTTCAGTACCAACGTCTGTTGCGTTTCACTCAGCCTATTTCGGGCGAGATACCTGCATACCGCATACTTGAGGCAGGTGACGCTCCGGTTCCTCCTTCAGCTCCCGAGATGACAATCAGATCGGCTTTCGCTTTGGCCACGCCGGCGGCGATGGTTCCCACCCCGCTTTCGGCTACCAGTTTCACACTGATTCGTGCCTGTGGGTTTACGTTTTTCAGGTCGAATATCAACTGGGCCAAATCTTCGATGGAATAAATATCATGGTGGGGCGGAGGGGAAATGAGTGAGATGCCCGGAATGGAGTGGCGGGTTTTGGCAATTACCTCATCTACCTTGAATCCCGGTAGTTGTCCTCCCTCTCCCGGCTTGGCGCCTTGGGCTACCTTTATCTGGATCTCTTCGGCATGAACTAGGTATTCGGTGGTGACTCCGAAACGTCCCGACGCTATTTGCTTGGTCTTGCTGCATAGTGAGATACCTTCGTAAGTGCCTGTAATGCGTTCGCTGTCCTCACCACCTTCACCTGTATTGCTGCGTGCACTCAGTTTGTTCATGGCCAGTGCCAACGCCTCATGTGCTTCCTTGCTGATAGCACCGAAGGACATGGCTCCTGTCACGAAATGTTTCACGATGTTTTCTATCGGCTCCACCTTTTCAATATCAATAGGGTTTCGTTTGTGCCCGAAGAAGTTGCGCAGGAAGAGGGGGGAATCTTTTTCATCTACCATAGAGGTGAATTCCTTAAACTTTTTGTAGCTGCCCAGCCGGGTGGCCAGTTGCAGGGTGGAGATGGTTTCCGGATTCCAAGCATGCCGTTCTCCGTCTTTGCGGAAGGAGAACAGTCCGTTATGCGGTAAAATGTCGCTCACTTCTTTCGGAGAGAATCCGGCATCGTGCAGGGTGATGGCATCTTTGGCGACTTCTTCCAGACGAATACCTCCGATGCTGGATGTCTGTGTGCCGAAATAGCTTCTCAATAATTCCTCACTGACCCCTACGGCTTCAAAAATCTTCGCGCCCCGATAGGAACGGATCGTAGAGATACCCATCTTGCTCATGATTTTAAACAAGCCCTTGCAGATGGCTTTGATATAATTCTTTTCGGCCGTTTCGTAATTCATCTGCACATCGCCTTTTCTCACCAGTTCATCCAGTACGGCAAAGGCCATGTACGGATTGATGGCACTGGCACCATATCCCAGTAACAGGGCGGCGTGCATCACTTCGCGAATCTCGCCGCTTTCTACAATCAATGCGGTTTGTACGCGTTTCTGAACCGAGATGAGGTGATGATGAACAGCGCTTACCGCCAGCAGTGACGGGATGGCGGCATGAGCCGCATCAACAGAACGGTCGCTTAGAATGATATAGTTTACTCCGTCGGTCACGGATTGCTCGGCCTGTTTGCACAAATTACTCAGCGCTTCCTGTAGTCCGGCTTTTCCTTTGCTCACCTCGAATAGGATGGGGAGTTTCACGGTATTGAATCCTTTATATCGGATATTGCAGAGAATGTCCAGTTGGGTGTTATTTAGTACGGGATGGGGCAGACGTACCATTTTGCAATGGCTTTCGCTGGGTACTAAAATGTTCATTCCTACGGCGCCGATGTATTCGGTGAGCGACATGACTAATTCTTCACGGATAGGTCGATAGCCGGATTGGTAACCTGTGCGAATTGTTGGCGGAAGTAGTTGAACAGTAACTGCGGTTTGTCCGAGAGAACTGCCAGCGGCGTGTCGTTACCCATAGAGGCGACAGGTTCGGCCCCTGTGTTACACATTGGTATGAGGGTACGTTCTATATCTTCACGCGAGAAGCCGAAGGTGCGTAACATACGGTCATAACCGGCTATCCGGTTGTCTATCTTGCGCCCGCTTTTCAAGGTATCGAGTTCGATGCGGTTGGTAGACAGCCAGGTGCGATAAGGACGGCTGATGCCAATTGTTCTTTCAGTTCTCCGTCATAATATATTTTACCCTGTTCAGTGTCAATCATCAGTATTTTTCCCGGTTGCAGACGTCCTTTTTCTTTAATCTCTCCCGGTTCGAAATCCATCACGCCTACTTCGCTGGCCACTACCATCATGTCATTGTTGGTGATGAGGTAACGGGCAGGGCGGAGGCCGTTGCGGTCCAACATTCCTCCGGCAAAGCGTCCGTCACTGAACAGCAACGCGGCAGGTCCGTCCCAAGGTTCCATTAGGATGGAGTGATATTCGTAAAACGCTTTCAACTCTTCACTGATAGGGTTTTATCATTGAATGATTCGGGAACCAGCATCGCCATGGCATGGGGCAGACTCAATCCCGACATCACAAAAAATTCAAGCACATTGTCCAGTGAGGCACTGTCGCTCATACCTGGCTGAATAATGGGGCGGATGGCTTTGATATTCCCCAATGCCGGAGAGGAGAGGACACTTTCGCGTGCTTCCATCCATCCTCGGTTGCCGCGGATGGTATTGATTTCACCATTATGCGCCAACAGACGGAAAGGCTGTGCCAGACTCCATGTAGGAAATGTGTTGGTGCTGAAGCGGGAGTGTACCAATGCCAGTCCACTGGTAAAGTAAGGTTGTGTTAAGTCCGGGAAGTACTCGCGTACCTGCATGGACGAAAGCATCCCTTTATATATAATGTTTTTGCCCGATAGTGAAACGATATAGAAATCTTTATGCCGGACACGTTTTTCAATCTTTTTACGGATAACATAAAGGGTACGTTCCAAGTTTTCCACATCAGTCACTCCGGTGATGAACACCTGTTTGATATCCGGTTCGGTGGCTCGTGCGTCTTTGCCCAAGCAATTGGGATTAGTGGGCACATTGCGCAGATGCATCAGTGTCAGTCCTTCCCGTTCTATTTCCTCAATCATAATACTTAGGATACCGGCTTGTTCTTTTTCATCTTTTGGCAGAAATATTAGTCCGGTTCCGTATTTTCCTTCTCGGGTACGGGGATACCTTGCAAGAGGATGAATTCGTGGGGGATTTGTAGCATAATTCCCGCGCCGTCGCCGGTCTTGTTGTCAGCTCCTTCCGCACCTCGATGGCGCATGTTCTCCAGTACCTTTAATGCGGAGTCTACCAGTTCATGTGATTTATTGCCATGAATGTTGACTATCATACCTACACCACAAGCATCATGTTCGTTGGTTGCATCATAAAGACCATTTTGTTCTCTTTTTACCATTATGACTGTCTTTAGTTTGTAATAATGTTGATTTGTATTCCAGTTTGTTTTGCAAAGGTAGATAATTTATTTCTTTTTGCTATAAAATAAATGGGCTGTGTTAGTAAAAAGATGCTCTTCTGCTTTTGATGCTTACATATTGTTTATTCTGCCTGTCTATTACTTTTAAATCGTAACATGATTTGGCGAAATTGCTTTGATAATGTAAGTTTTCATATTTATTTTAAAAACGGATAAAACATTTCTTTTCGATTTCTATTCTTACTTTTTTATCGCTTTCGTCAATTATTTATGGTCTTTTATTGCATTTATGTTAATTGATATTTGTATCTTTGCAGCCAAATCAGAACATATACTTATATAAATTATGTGTGGAATAGTAGGCTACATTGGAAAACGAGATGCTTACCCTGTCCTCATAAAAGGCCTGAAGCGGTTGGAATACCGGGGCTATGATAGCGCAGGAGTCGCATTGATTGATAAAAAAAGGAGGTTGAACGTCTATAAGACGAAAGGAAAGGTCTCAGACCTAGAAGCTTTTGTTTCCCAAAAAGACGTTTCCGGTACAATTGGTATTGCCCACACCCGATGGGCTACTCACGGAGAGCCTTGCCAGGCTAACGCCCATCCTCATTTTTCTTCTTCCGAGAATCTTGCTCTTATCCACAATGGTATTATTGAAAACTACGCTACCCTGAAAGAAAAACTACAAAAAAAAGGGTTCATCTTTAAAAGTAGTACAGATACCGAAGTTCTTGTCCAGCTAATTGAATTTTTCCAGCTTTCCAACCATTTAGATTTACTTACTGCCGTTCAGTTGCTCTGCATGAGGTGATTGGTGCATACGCCATAGCGGTGCTTGACAAGAATAATCCCGATGAGATTATTACAGCCCGTAAAAGCAGTCCGCTGGTGGTAGGGATAGGGAAGGATGAATTTTTTTTGGCCTCGGATGCTACTCCGATTGTAGAGTATACGGATAAAGTGGTGTATCTGCAAGATGGGGAGATAGCGGTGATTCGCAGAGACAAGGCGCTGGAAGTCGTCAATTTGGATAACGTGCTTCAAAATCCCGAAGTACGTACGGTGGAAATGAATCTGGGACAGCTGGAGAAAGGAGGATACCCGCATTTCATGTTGAAGGAGATATTCGAACAACCCGATTGTATTAACGACTGTATGCGTGGACGCATCAATGCGGACGGTGATAAAGTAGTACTGTCGGCGGTTATTGATCATAAGGAACGTCTGCTCAAGGCTCGTCGCTTTGTAATTGTGGCTTGCGGAACTTCGTGGCATGCCGGATTGATAGGGAAACAACTGATAGAAAGTTTCTGCCGTATTCCGGTAGAAGTGGAATATGCCTCCGAGTTCCGCTATCGTGATCCGGTGATTCATGAAGATGATGTGGTAATAGCTATCTCGCAATCGGGCGAGACGGCCGATACATTGGCTGCCATAGAACTGGCGAAAGAGAAAGGAGCTTTTATTTATGGTATATGCAATGCGGTAGGTTCATCCATTCCGCGCATTACAGATACCGGTTCTTATATTCATGTAGGACCGGAAATAGGAGTGGCGTCTACTAAGGCATTTACCGGACAGGTAACTGTGCTGACCATGCTGGCGCTGACCCTGGCAAAAGAGAAAGGGAGCATGACGGATGAGAAATACCTGGAAGTGATTCGGGAATTGACTGTGATTCCGGCTAAAATAAAGAAGATTCTGATCAGTAATCCCAAGATAGCGGAACTGTCGCGTATCTTCACCTATGCACATAATTTCCTCTATTTGGGACGAGGTTACAGTTTTCCGGTAGCTTTGGAAGGTGCGTTAAAGTTGAAGGAGATATCTTATATTCACGCTGAAGGTTATCCTGCAGCTGAGATGAAACATGGACCTATCGCATTGATTGATGCCGAAATGCCTGTTGTTGTGGTAGCTACGCATAATGCGATGTATGAAAAGATAATGAGTAACATACAGGAAATTAAAGCGCGGAAGGGAAAAGTAATCGCTTTGGTCACAGAAGGAGATACGGTAATCAGCAAGTTGGCTGATGATTGCATTGAGTTGCCCGAAACATTAGAGTGCCTCGAACCGTTGATAGCTACGATCCCCTTACAGTTATTGGCCTACCATGTAGCCATTTGCAAAGGGAAAAATGTGGATCAGCCACGAAATCTGGCGAAGTCGGTAACAGTAGAATAGAAGGCAATGCTGCCGGAGATTATGCAGGAAGTTCCCGGAAGTTTCCGGCATAATTCTTGAAAGATGTGCCGTAAGTTTGGAAAAACGACAGAAGGTCTTGTCATACCTTTGGGATGTTTTTATAAGAATCTGAAAATGATATATTAATTTAAGGAGTAAAGAGAGAGCATGGAACCGTTAAAGCATGAATGTGGGGTCGCTATGATACGACTGCTGAAACCGCTGGAATATTATCAGGAAAAGTATGGAACCTGGATGTATGGCTTGAACAAGCTGTATCTGCTGATGGAAAAACAACATAACCGCGGACAGGAAGGCGCCGGGCTGGCCTGTGTCAAACTGGAGGCCAATCCCGGTGAAGAATATATGTTCCGTGAAAGAGCTTTAGGTTCAGGGGCGATAACAGAGATATTCGGTACGGTGCAAAATCATTTCAAGGATTTGGCACCCGAACAATTGCATGATGCCGGATACGCCAAGAAATGCCTTCCCTTTGCCGGAGAGGTGTACATGGGTCATTTGCGTTATTCTACTACCGGAAAAAGCGGTATCTCCTACGTGCATCCGTTCTTGCGTCGTAACAATTGGCGTGCCAAGAATCTGGCACTGTGCGGCAATTTCAACATGACCAATGTGGATGAGATTTTCGCACGTATCACTGCTGACGGCCAGCATCCGCGTAAATATGCCGACACATATATTATGTTGGAACAAGTGGGACACCGTTTGGATCGTGAGGTGGAGCGCCTCTATGTGGAATGTGAGAAGGAAGGTCTGAAGGGTATGAATATCACTCACGCCATAGAAGACCGCATTGACTTGGGCAATGTCCTCAAGACTTCGAGCAAGGAGTGGGATGGAGGCTATGTGATCTGCGGTATGACCGGTAGCGGTGAATCTTTTGCGGTACGCGATCCGTGGGGCATCCGTCCGGCTTTCTGGTACATGGACGATGAAATCATGGTATTGGCGTCCGAACGTCCCGTCATTCAGACTGCCTTGAATGTACCTGCCGGAAGCATCAATGAATTGCAACCGGGACAGGCTATCCTTATGAGCAAGACCGGAAAGATGCGTCTGGCACAGATCAACCGGGCGAAAGAGAAGAAAGCTTGTTCTTTCGAGCGAATCTATTTCAGCCGGGGAAGCGACATGGATATTTATAAAGAAAGAAAGCTGCTGGGTGAAAAACTGGTGAATCCTATCTTGAAAGCGGTAGACTATGATGTGGAGCATACTGTATTCTCTTTTATACCCAATACGGCGGAAGTGGCTTTCTATGGACTGCTGGAAGGATTCGACAATTATCTGAATGAACTGAAAGTAAAGAAGATAGAGGCTTTGGGACATCATCCCAATCACGAGGAACTGGAAAAAATCCTGTCCTGGCGTATCCGTAGCGAGAAAGTGGCCATCAAGGATATCAAGCTGCGTACCTTTATCGCCGAAGGCAACAGCCGGAATGACTTGGCCGCCCATGTGTACGATATTACTTACGGTAGTTTGATACCTCATGTGGATAATCTGGTTATTATTGATGACAGCATCGTCCGGGGAACTACATTGAAACAAAGCATTATCGGTATTCTTGACCGCCTGCATCCGAAGAAAATCGTCATTGTTTCTTCTTCTCCACAGGTGCGTTATCCGGACTATTATGGTATTGATATGGCCAGCATGGATCAGTTTATCGCTTTCAAGGCTGCTATCGATTTATTGAAAGAACGAGATATGAAAGATGTAATAGCCCGTGCTTACAACAAATCGAAAGACCAGGTGGGGTTACCCAAAGAGCAGATGGTGAATTATGTGAAAGAGATTTACGCTCCTTTCACTAATGAGGAGATTGCGGCAAAAATGGTGGAACTTCTCACTCCGAAAGGTACGCAAGCTAAAGTGGAGATTGTTTATCAGACATTGGAAGGATTGCATGAAGCATGTCCCAACCATACGGGCGACTGGTATTTCAGTGGAGATTATCCTACTCCGGGTGGAGTGAAGCTGGTGAACCAGGCGTTTATAGACTATATAGAAAAAGTATATCAATTCTAAAGAATAACAATTCAAGATAGATTAGATGAGAAATGTAACATTGATCCTCGACGACGGGAGCCGTTTCCCGGGCAAGTCGTTCGGTTATGAGAAACGGTAGCCGGTGAAGTGGTGTTTAATACCGCTATGACCGGTTATCCTGAGAGCTTGACAGACCCTTCATACGCGGGGCAGTTGATGACCTTGACTTACCCGTTGGTCGGTAACTACGGGGTGCCTCCCTTTACTGTCGAACCCAACGGCTTGGCCACTTTTATGGAGAGTGAACGTATCCATGCCGAAGCGATTATTGTAAGTGATTACAGTGAAGAATTCAGTCACTGGAATGCGAAAGAAAGTCTGGCCGACTGGCTGAAGCGTGAGCAAGTGCCGGGCATTACAGGCATCGATACCCGTGAACTGACAAAAGTCCTTCGCGAACATGGGGTGATGATGGGGAAGATCGTATTTGATGATGAGCCCGATAAAGTGCCCGAAGCAACGTATGCAGGTATCAACTATGTGGATAAAGTATCATGCAAGGAGGTGATTCGTTACAACGAAGGCGCCGGCAAGAAGAAAGTGGTGTTGGTGGATTGTGGTGTAAAGACAAATATCATCCGCTGTCTGCTGAAACGGGATGTGGAAGTGATCCGCGTTCCTTGGAACCATGATTTTACAGGGATGGAGTATGACGGATTGTTTATCTCGAACGGCCCGGGTGATCCGGATACATGTGATGAGGCGGTACAGCATATCCGCAAGGCGATGAGCCTGAGCGACAAGCCTATCTTTGGCATTTGTATGGGGAATCAGTTGCTTTCAAAAGCAGGAGGTGCCATCATCTATAAATTGAAATACGGTCATCGCAGTCATAACCAGCCGGTGCGCATGGTGGGAACGGAACGTTGTTTCATCACCAGTCAGAACCACGGTTATGCAGTAGATAATAATACATTGGGAGCCGATTGGGAACCGCTGTTCATCAATATGAATGACGGTTCCAACGAGGGCATCAGGCATAAAACCAAACCTTGGTTCTCGGCACAGTTCCATCCGGAAGCGGCGTCGGGACCTACGGATACCGAGTTCCTGTTTGATGAATTTGTGAAGTTGTTATAAACCGTGTATTAAAAAGAACAAGTATGAAAGACGAAATAAAGAAAGTATTATTATTAGGTTCCGGCGCCTTGAAGATTGGCGAGGCCGGAGAGTTTGACTATTCAGGCTCGCAAGCGCTGAAAGCCTTGAAGGAAGAAGGGATTGAAACGGTTCTGATCAACCAAATATTGCTACTGTGCAGACCAGCGAAGGGGTGGCGGACCAGATTTATTTCCTGCCCGTTACTCCTTATTTTGTAGAGAAGGTGATAGAAAAGGAACGTCCGGATGGTGTGCTCTTGTCTTTCGGCGGACAAACTGCCTTGAACTGTGGGGTGGCACTGTACAAAGCAGGTATTTTCGAAAAATACAATGTCCGTGTGTTGGGTACTCCCGTACAAGCCATCATGGATACGGAGGACCGTGAGTTGTTTGTAGAAAAACTGAATGAAATCAATGTAAAGACCATCAAGAGTGAAGCGGTGGAAAACTTGGAAGATGCCCGTCGCGCTGCTAAAGAATTAGGTTATCCGGTTATTATCCGTGCCGCCTACGCATTGGGTGGACTAGGCTCTGGTTTCTGTGACAATGAAGAGGAACTGAATGTTCTGGCTGAAAAGGCCTTCTCTTTCTCGCCGCAGGTATTGGTGGAAAAGAGTTTGAAAGGCTGGAAGGAGGTGGAATATGAAGTGGTCCGCGACCGTTATGATAACTGCATCACTGTATGTAACATGGAGAACTTTGACCCGCTGGGTATCCATACCGGCGAGTCTATCGTGATCGCCCCTTCGCAGACACTGACCAATGCGGAGTATCATAAACTTCGTGAACTGGCTATCCGTATCATCCGCCATATCGGCATTGTGGGCGAATGTAATGTACAGTATGCCTTCGATCCCGAATCGGAAGATTACCGTGTCATTGAGGTCAACGCCCGTCTTTCGCGCTCATCCGCATTGGCTTCCAAGGCTACCGGCTATCCGTTGGCTTTCGTTGCCGCCAAATTAGGCTTGGGATACGGGTTGTTCGACCTGAAAAACTCGGTGACAAAGACCACCAGCGCATTCTTCGAACCTGCACTGGACTATGTGGTGTGCAAGATTCCCCGTTGGGACTTGGGCAAGTTCCATGGTGTAGACCGTGAGTTGGGCTCGTCCATGAAATCGGTGGGTGAGGTAATGGCCATCGGACGTACTTTCGAGGAAGCCATTCAGAAAGGTTTGCGCATGATTGGCCAGGGAATGCATGGCTTCGTAGAGAATAAGGAACTGGTTATAGAGGATGTGGACAAAGCCCTTCGTGAGCCGACGGACAAGCGCATCTTCGTGATCAGCAAAGCCATGCGTGCAGGTTACACGGTAGACCAGATTCATGAGCTGACCAAGATTGACAAATGGTTTCTGCAGAAATTGCAGCACATCATGGACACTTCTAAAGAGATGCACGAATGGGGCAATAACCATAAGCAGATTACCGATATGCCGGACGAGTTACTCCGCAAGGCGAAAGTGCAGGGATTCTCCGATTTCCAGATAGCCCGTGCCATTGGCTACGAGGGTGATATGGAAGACGGTATCCTGTATGTGCGTAATCATCGCAAGCAGGTGGGAATTCTTCCGGTGGTGAAACAAATCGATACCTTGGCAGCCGAGTATCCTGCACAGACCAACTATCTGTATTTGACTTATAGCGGCGTGGCCAATGATGTGAAATACTTGGGCGACCATAAATCCATTGTGGTACTGGGTTCGGGCGCTTACCGTATCGGTTCGTCGGTGGAATTTGACTGGTGTGGGGTACAGGCCTTACAGACCATCCGTAAGGAGGGTTACCGCAGTGTCATGATCAACTATAACCCCGAAACGGTTTCTACCGACTATGATATGTGCGATCGTCTGTACTTTGACGAACTTACTTTTGAGCGTGTGATGGATATCCTCGAACTGGAGAACCCTCACGGAGTCATTGTATCTACCGGCGGTCAGATTCCCAATAACTTGGCTCTCCGTCTGGATGCGCAAAATGTAAATATCCTCGGTACCAGTGCCAAGAGCATTGATAATGCTGAGGACCGTGATAAATTCTCGGCCATGCTGGACCGCATTGGGGTGGATCAGCCTGAATGGAGCGCATTGACTTCTATGGAGGATATCCATGCTTTTATTGATAAAGTAGGCTTCCCTGTTTTGGTACGTCCCTCGTATGTGCTGAGTGGTGCGGCCATGAACGTCTGCTCCAATCAAGAGGAATTGGAACGCTTCCTGAAACTGGCTGCAAACGTATCGAAAAAGCATCCGGTAGTGGTGAGCCAGTTCATTGAGCACGCTAAGGAAGTGGAAATGGACGCTGTGGCACAGAATGGTGAGATTGTGGCATACGCTATCAGTGAGCACATTGAATATGCCGGCGTGCACTCGGGGGATGCCACCATTCAGTTCCCTCCTCAGAAACTGTATGTGGAAACGGTACGCCGCATCAAGCGCATCTCCCGTCAGATAGCCAAGGAATTGAATATCTCCGGTCCGTTCAATATACAATATCTGGCAAAGGATAACGATATCAAGGTGATTGAATGTAATCTTCGTGCTTCACGCAGCTTCCCCTTTGTCAGCAAGGTGTTGAAAATCAATTTTATCGAACTGGCTACGAAGGTGATGCTCGGATTGCCGGTAGAGAAACCGAACAAGAATCTTTTCGAGTTGGATTATGTGGGTATTAAGGCCAGCCAGTTCTCTTTCAACCGTTTGCAGAAAGCCGATCCGGTATTGGGCGTAGATATGGCCTCTACCGGTGAAGTAGGCTGCATTGGTACGGATACCTCTTGTGCCGTATTGAAGGCGATGTTGTCTGTGGGCTATCGTATTCCGGAAAAGAGTGTGTTGCTTTCAACTGGTAACGCCAAGCAGAAAGCGGATACTTTGGAAGCTGCCCGTATGTTACAGAAGAAAGGTTATAAACTTTATGCCACCGGAGGCTCATCCCACTTCCTGACCGAGAACGGGGTGGAGAATACCCGTGTCTACTGGCCCAGTGAGGAAGGGCAACCTCAGGCACTGGATATGCTGCACCGGAAAGAGATAGATATGGTAGTCAATATACCGAAGAACCTGACAGCCGGAGAGTTGGATAACGGGTACAAGATCCGTCGTGCCGCCATCGACCTGAATGTGCCCTTGATTACCAATGCCCGTCTGGCAAGCGCGTTTATCAATGCCTTCTGTACCATGACGGTGGATGATATCGCTATCAAGAGCTGGGCGGAATATAAATGATTTGAATGTTTAGTGATGTGTGGTTAATGGGGTGCGGCATAACAGTGCACTCCATTAACCATTAATCAGTGACTTCTCTTTCATTAGAAAATTATTCACTATTCTTTCTTTGTTCACAAAAAGTTTCCTAATTTTGTCCGATTAGGAATCCTAAAGATATTCAATACAAATGGATTGTGAACACAAGCTTAAAGCATTAGAGCAGGAAATTGAATCGTTGAAAGAGGAGAACAGGCTGCTGAAAGAAAAATTATCTTCTTCTGAAAAAACTTTGATAGCGTTAGTTTCAAGGAGAAATATGCGGTAAGAATATTAGATTCTTTGCCGGATATGCTCACCGTATTCAATCATGAGGAAACGGGTATAGAAGTGGTGTCTAATGAAGAAACCAATCATGTGGGTGTATCCAACAATGATTTTAAAGGGATGCGTATGCAGGATATGGTTCCTAAAGAAGCTTATCACAATATACATAATAATCTTCAGAAGGCTATTGCGACAGGTAGAGGTTCTACCGCCCATCATGAATTGGATGTGGACGGGACACTTCATTATTATGAAAATCGTATTTTCCCCTTAGATGAAGAATATGTACTGATAATGTGTCGTGATATTAGTGAAAGAGTTGCCACACAGCAGAACTTGGAAATATTTAAACGGGTACTGGATAAGGTCAGTGATAGTATTCTGGCTGTATCGGTTGACGGAACCTTAGTTTATGCCAACCGGCAGTTTATTGAGGAATATGGAGTGAAAGAGGAGTTGGGCACACAAAAAGTTTATGATTTACCTGTTTCTCTGAATACCAAAGAAATATTTGATAAACGTGTTCAAGAGATTCGTGATAATGGAGGTAATTTTGCTTATCGTGCTAAATATACCGTGTGGGAGAAACAAAACTTCGTGTTCATCAGGTTTCGGCTTTTATGATTCAAAATCAGGGTGAGGAAATGATTTGGTTCTTTACGCAGGATATAACGGATGTTATCAAGAACCGTGACGAATTGCGTGAACTGAATTATCTGATGGATGCCATACTGAATAATATTCCTGTTTATTTGTTTGTGAAAGACCCTGAGGATGATTTCCGATACCTTTATTGGAACAAAGCATTTGCCAGTCACTCTAAAATTCCTGCTTCCAAGCATTGGGGCATATTGATTTTGAAGTGTTTCCCGAACATGAGAATGCGGAGAAGTTTCATCGGGATGATTTGGAATTGATCCGTACCCGAGAGCGCATGGAAATGCAGGAAACGTATGTGACGGCTACAGGCGAGACCCGCATCGTGCAGACTTTAAAAACATTAGTTCCTCTGGAAGGGCGTGCACCGCTTATTATTGGCATTTCGTGGGATATTACTAATATGCAGAACATAGAGCAAGAGCTGGTTCAGGCCCGTATCAAGGCTGAGCAGTCCGACAGGTTGAAAACAGCCTTTCTAGCCAATATGAGCCATGAAATCCGTACTCCTTTGAATGCAATAGTAGGTTTTTCCCGTTTGATGACTATGGCGGATAATGCGGCGGATGAAAAACTTTATTCGGATATTATCAACCAGAATTCGGAAATATTGTTGCAATTAATCAATGATATTCTTGATTTGGCAAAAATAGAGGCCGGTACATTGGAATACGTCAGATATCCAATGGACTTGGGAGAATTGTGCCGTAATGTGTATGAGATGCACAAGGATCGGGTGCAGACTGGGGTTGTTTTGATATTAGACAATAAAGACACCAGCTTGATAATCAATGAAGATCAGAACCGAATTATGCAAGTCGTTACAAATTTGATAACCAATGCTATAAAATTTACTTTCAAAGGGGAAATCCGTTTTGGTTTTGAAGTGAGGAAGGAGTATATTGATTTTTATGTAAAAGACACAGGGATGGGGATCTCCGAGGAGAGATTAAAATGATTTTTGAGCGTTTCGTGAAACTGAATACTTTTGTTCAGGGAACAGGCTTGGGGCTTGCGATTTGTAGGGTGATTGTAGAAAAACTAGGTGGAGAGATTACTGCGGAATCCAAACTGAATGAAGGTTCTACTTTTCGTTTTACGATTCCTTATAAGGCGGGTAAAAAATGTCCGGAATCCGGAAGGGGTACGAAGTGTCCGGAATCCGGGAGTACGGGACTGAGAAAAGTATTGCAAAGAAGAACAGTACTGGTGGCGGAAGATGTGGACAGCAACTTTTTGCTGTTAAAGACATTGTTAGGAAAAAGATGTAATCTGCTATGGGCTAAGGATGGAGAGGATGCGGTGAATCAATTTAAAGAACATCAGCCTGACTTGATTTTGATGGATATCAAGATGCCCCATATGGATGGGCTGGAGCTACGCGCCTGATTCGTTCTTATTCAAAAGAAGTGCCTATTGTCGCTTTGACTGCCTTTGCTTTTGAGTCCGACAAAGACAGAGCTATAGAAGCCGGATGCGATGATTTTCTGACTAAGCCGGTTTCACAAAATGCCTTGGAAAAAATGTTGGATAAATATGTTAAGTAGACATTAGCGAGGTATAGTGCGTAAAGACAGCCGACAATATGGACCAGAATAGGGAAGGGAGGATGCAATGCGAAGATTATAGATCTTACCCCCGGAAGATTATAGATCTTGCAGGTGAAAGATTTATATCTTTGGGTTGTAAGGTTACGATGAACCTATAGTAAATAGAAACGGACTTTTATAAAAACAAAAGAGGAACTGCCCTTTCATAGGCAATCCCTCTTTTCTGAATTTGAGAGCATGTTATTTAACTTCGATAACCTTAGCTGCTTTTTCTTTGTCTTCCGGCGTACGCTTCGGCAGCTCGATAGTTAATACACCATCGTTTACTTTTGCATCAATTTTATCTTTATCTACATCATCAGGCAGGATCAATGTCTGTTGAAATTTAGAATAAGAGAATTCGCGACGCAAGTAACGGCTTTCTTTCTTGCCTTCTTTATCACCTTCAGTACTTTCTGTTTTCTTTTCCATAGAGATAACCAAGTCGTTGTCTTCGTTGATATGAATCTTGAAGTCTTCTTTGGTCATTCCCGGAGCGGCGACTTCTACTTTGTAGTCTTTGTCACTTTCAATAACATTGATGGCGGGAGCTGTTGCATTGGCTTTTACCATCCAGTCGTTATCAAAGAAATCATTAAAAATACTTGGTAACCATGTTTGGTTTGATCTTCTTACTGGCATCATAATCTTAATCTCCTATAGGTTTTGGTTAAACATTTTGTTTATTTCTGAATTCCTTCACCTTTCGGTTTTGTCATTCACTATCCATAATGCAAACCGCATACCATTGGTTCGATGATATGCGGTTTATATTGCACTCTTTTAAACCTATAAAGGTTTTCTTAAAGATTAAAACCTTTGCATTAAAAGTTGGTAAGCCTCTTTAAACATTTGATTGTCAAGACTACTGCCAATTTGTAATTTTAGGGGGGACAGATTGACAGTCGTTCTATATCAGCTTGAACCGCATACGGAAGATTCCGTCTTTATAGTCGTAGCTTATAATTTTAAATGTACCTATTTCGGACGTATTTTTCACGTGTTGACCTATACAGAGGCATTCATCGTAATCGCCGACTTTTACAATCCGTACGGTTTCGGAAGCTTTTTCCGGTAAGCGTTTCATGTCAAAACGTCCTATAGCTTCCTCTTGAGAGATAAATTCCATTGTAACGGGCAAATTTCTTCGCAATACTTCGTTTACGGTGTTTTCTATTCTTGTAATATCCGTTTCTTCCGGACATGTTTGCAGCGCAAAATCCAGCTTGCTTTTTTTGCGTTCTATATGGGCGGATATTGCTCGTCCGCATCCGAAAAGATTGACCATTGTCCTGTTTATGACATGCTCTGTGGTATGCATGGGAGGGTACTCCTGTTTATTATGGTCGTTGAGTGATGGTTGTTCCATAGTTATTTTATTTTTGTTCTGATTTTGATGGGATATTAAAATCCGTTCAAAGATAAATTATTCTTTTGTAATGAGGAAGCAGAGAGGAAATGATTGCTTTTGTATTATTATAAAACAACGAATTTTAAAAGATACTTAATGCCAGAGGGGGAGCACATTCGTAAAAATGTATGACGTTCACGAGGCTCTCAACCGATTTTCATGAGGCATGAACGTCATACTGATTTTACTATTTTACATCACAGGGGTTTGAAATAAAAAGACGAATGAGTCGCTGTCTTTTAAATCTTTTACGGCATCCCCTGCATAAATCTTTCCGTTGGTGAGAGGCAGTTTCTTGATTCCGGCTTTGGGACTAAAGTCTATTTTTTTCAAATCCAACCAAAACAGATTAGGAGTCATGACCGATTCAAAATAATATATTTTATTCTTCTGATCGGATACAGAGCGCCAGCGGGTGGAAGATATATGAGGTTTGTCCGGTGTGGTAATTCCGAAGGGGACGGATACATTACGCATCACACTGAGTACACTGGGTACAGCTATTTTAGCGTCCGGAGTCTGAGGGATTGCATGTATATAAAAAGAGGCACGCACAAAGCGGTCGCTGGAACGGTTCGTACCCGGCAGCATTTGCAATCCTCCTATTTCTTTCCAGTAATCATTGATAGCTAACTGATAATCATATCGTGGAGAATTGGTCATCACTTGGAATTCTTTTCCTTCGTGTATGCTTAAATTCCCGTCCAGATATTCCAGAACCGCTGTATTTCCTGTTTCATCTGTAATAGCCAGGTGAAGAGTGGAAGCTGAACCGTTGGGCATATGGGGAGCATCAATGCGGAATGATTCTTTTTTCAGTTCCTCGACAGCTTCATGTACGGTGGCAAAATTGTCCAGTACATATTGTGTCCATATACTGATTCCCATGACAGGACGTGTATCTCCCTGACGGTCAAAGACGGATTCTGGCAAAAATAACAGACTGGCAACCAATCCTTTTTCATTCATTCCGTCACACGTACCTATATCATATCCTGTTGCAATGACGCTGCCGTATTTTGAAGTCCATTTCACGGCATTTTCTTTATTATATCCTGCACGTTGTATTCCTCTGGGGAAAACATAGATATTACTCATAATATCTTCTTTCCAATCCATTGTACGTCCGGTTACTACCATATTGTCCGGTCCGATATAGACGGCACGCGTGCATGCATCCGCTTTTTGTACGCTCATATAGAACATACCTGCCAATGTTAGTAATGCAATACTTCCTTTTTTTAATTTCATGATTCTATCATTTATAAAGATTGTCTTTGCCATTTAGAACAAACCGGATAAGGAACAGGTTTATAGAAATGCAGTGATTTGTGATACATTTGTTGATAAATGCTAATTCATCGGTTCAATTGGAATATAAATGACATCCGTGTTCCCTTCATAAATTTCTACCTGATTATCCTATCGGAGGGATTTTGTTGAGAACTGATTTAAGATAGATCGAGGTTTGTGGATTAAAAGAAATACTTGTTTTATACATATGAGAGGTAGGGGCATAAAAAAGGAGCAACGCCTTGCTCCAACCTTTGTTAACCTTAAATCTAATACTATGAAAAACACATTGCAAAGATACGGACTTTTTGGAAAATAGCAAATAATCAGACTTAAAAAGTATGCTATATAACATTGTTTAATATTTGTATTTCTCGAAAACCTGTTTTTTAAGACTTCTTTTGCGTATCTTTGCAGCCGTTAAAAAATAGCTGACGATAGTAAAAAGAGAAAATATATGGCATTTGAAGCGACAAAGAGAGAGTGGGGCGAGCTTTACGCCTTTTTCCGCTTGTTAGCGGACGGATATGTGTATGCAGGTACGCCTGATGTGAAAAGGAATGAAGTGCAAAAGTTTCCTGTGGCGATGGTACAGCGTGAGGAACATGACGGGACACGCCGTTATATTCTGGAGGATGAGGCGACCGTACGTATTTGTGGGGAAAAGATAGATAAGCAGATACCTCGTGAGGATTTTGCGGCTGTGGCAGAGTTGGTTTTTGCTGCTGTCAAAGAGAGTCGCGAGAATGATGTGATGTCTCCCGACGGTGTGGAAGAATTTTTGGATGAAGTCGCCATTTATGACTTGGAAGCAAAGACGGATGACCGTACTGATTTTTATGTTGCTTTTTACGGTATAGAGGCCCCGTTGGTAGGTTTTTGCGTTCGTTCCCGTTTGGGGACTATGTTCCCGTTGTTGGATGGAGGGCGTGCCGCCAATTTGAAGTTCGAGCAGACAGGTGTTAAATTCGCTACTCCTACCGTAAACAAAATTAATGCTTTTGGTGAAGAAGATGATGTGGCAGGGCGTATGTTGATGATAGAACGTTTGGGAGGAATCTTGAAATATAATGATGTGGCCGATAAAGTATTCCGCAGTAATCTTTGCATGATAGATCTTCATTTTCCCCGTATGTTGGGCGAGATGTTGCGTGTCATGCATTTGGATGGCATATCCAAAGTTAGTGACCTGATAGAAGCAATCAAACAAATCAATCCGTTGAAAATAAAGGATGAATTGATTCATAAGCATAGTTATTATGAATATAAGATGAAGCTTTTTCTTATGGCTTTGGCTTTGGGAATGCGTCCTGCCAAGATCTTTAATGGGATAGATTCTGCTATATCCGGTTTTCTGTTTGTAGATGGTAATGGAGAGATACTTTGTTATCAGAAGGCTGACCGTCAGGTCTTTGCCGATTTCCTGTTTGTTAATTCCCGGTTTGAGAAAAGTTCCACTGAAAAAGATAAATATGGATATCTGGAACGTGAGAACGGAGTCTATTATTTTAAACTGAACTTGAAAATTGGTCTGTTGAAGAGATAGGACAATGAAAGAATTTGTATTTTCCTAGAATTAAAATATTTTTTCACTACAGATTACACAGATTGAAATACGATTTATTGATTATTTCAATCTGTATCTGTGTTAATCTGAGTAATCTGTAGTGGGAAACTATAGCTTGAATTTCAGAATTTTTCCATTCATTCCATCTAGTAATACGGGAGTTGTTTTGTCCGGCATAAGAGTGAGCTTTTCTGTGTTTCCGGTCAGCAATTCGGTTGCCTCATATTCTCCATAACGATGGATGCCTAAATAATCAAACGCATGTTGCGGAATATTGACGGCTGAACGTGCCGGTATGGAGTCAAAGTTGACCATAATTAATATCAGTTCATCATCCTGTTTTCGTAAAAAGGCGTATTGCTTATGTTCGTTGAACACCCATCCGGCCAGATTGGCATAGGTTAAGTCAAAGAACACACCTTCCCGTATGGCTTTTTCACTGTTGCATATATTCAGCAGGCGGGTATAGAATTGTTTCAATTGCTTTTCATCCTCATTCAGGAATTTATTGTCAAACTTGCCTCCGTTGCGCCAGCGGCGTATGCTGTCCACACTCCAGTAATCAAAGATAGTAGTTCTTCCGTCACGCCCGCTGAAACCTTCCGTATCCATGCCATGTTCTCCCAATTCCTGCCCGAAGTAAATCATGACTGGGTTGGTATTCATGCAAGCCGATACAATCATTGCGGGGATGGCTTTCGAGCCGTTTCCGGCAAAATAATCGGAAGCTATGCGCTGCTCGTCATGATTCTCCAGGAAATTGAGCATTCGTTTTTCGATACCTCCCAAGCTTTGCCAGCGTTGTGGAATAGCAGTTGCCGATTCCCATCCGCAGGTAATGGCGCGTAGCGTATCATACAGACCTACTTTGTCATATAAATAGTCGAATTTACCATTGAACAGATAATTCCTGTATTCTCCCGGATTATAGATCTCGGCGATAAATATCAGTTCCGGATGTTCGGCTTTGATTTGCGGAATCACCCATCCCCAGAATTCTACAGGAACCATTTCTGCCATATCACAGCGGAATCCGTCAATGCCTTTGGCAGACCAGAACAGTAGGATGTCACGCATCTTTACCCATGTGTCCGGAATCGGTTCGAAGTGGCGGCTATGACCGTTCATGTAGTCTATACCATAATTCAGTTTCACAGTTTCATACCAGTCATTGGAGTTGGGCCATGCGTCAAAACGGTCATTACCGGTTGCTTTTGCCGGAAATTCTATGTAAGGTTCCGCTGCGCCACGGTGCAGGTCGATATTACCTTCCAGTTTTGTATCTGGAATATAATAGAAATTATTGTTGGGGCTGAATGCTTTTGTCATATCATCTTTTTCACCCAAATCGGTTACTCCTTCAGGCTTGGCGTCTGAACCATATTGGCGGGCTACATGGTTGGGGACAAAATCAATGATGACTTTCAATCCGGCTTTGTGGCTTCGTTTTACCAGATTCTCGAACTCTTTCATACGGTCCGGGATACTGGTTGCCAAGTCAGGGTCTACATCATAATAATCCTTGATGGCATACGGTGATCCGGCCTTTCCTTTTACTACTGCAGGATGATCGGGTTTGATACCATAGCGAGTATAATTGGTTTGGGTAGCATGTTCAATGATACCTGTATACCAAATATGTGTAGCACCCAGTGTTTTGATCTCGCTTAAAGCCTTTGTCGTGAAATCGGCCATTTTTCCGCAACCGTTTTCCTCCAAAGAACCATTAGGCTTACAACGCAGGCTGTTGTTCCCGAATAAACGGGTGAATACCTGATAGATAATAATTTTTTCTTGTGTATCCATTTTATTCTTTTTTTGTTTATCTCCAAATCGTTCCATTCTCCAGGAGTAATCTGTCCAGGAGTTCCGTTGCCGTATTGTATCCTTTTTCGAATATCTCTTCGGCTCTTTCCAGCTCCCTGTTGCTGTATTCTTCCAGTCCGTATGATTCGATCAGCAAATCTGCAATCCCTTTTTGAGGCAGTGTATTGGCTTGGAAAATAAAATGATAGGCTCTGAGTGCGATGCTTACCACATTCTTGCTATATTCATCTGCTACCAGCGGGTCTACATTGAGTGCTATCACTTTCTCGCATTCTTTGCGGATGGGGCTTACCGGCAGGTTCATCAAGATTCCTCCATCTACATAATATGTATTGTTGATGCGTATGGGGGCAAACAAGATAGGCATACAGCAGGAAGCAGCCAGCCTTTCGGCTATTTTCCCTTTTTTAAAAGAAACGATGCGTCCGTGATCCAAATCGGTGGCGGTAATAATAGTGGGGATTTTTAGTTCTTCTATCATTTTCGACTCTAGGTTGCTGTTTAAGAAATCAATGAAACTGTCCAGTTTCAGCAGACCTTGTTTGTTGATAGAAAAAGTGGTCAGTTCTTTGAATGAATGGTGCTCAAAAAGTTCAACAATATGAAAAGGTTCTTTGCCGTCGGCATAGAAGACGGCGGCAAGAGCACCTGCACTTACTCCGGAAAGTATTTCCGGCTTGATGCCATGTTCATGCAAAGCCTGCATAATCCCCAAATGGGCAAATCCTTTTATAAATCCTCCGCTCAGGCATAACCAATGTTATATTTAAATTCATTCATAGTCTGATCTCGTTTAGATACCGACAAACTTACGAATATTTTTGTGAAATGCCATAAAAAATACGGATTACTCAGCATATTCCGGTAATCCGTATAAAATTTATAATAACTGAAATTTATTTATCAAGCAATACCGTGTGCGTTGACCGATCCATCAATTTTCTTGATCAGTCCTTGCAGTACAGCACCCGGTCCGCATTCAGTAAAGTCATCGGCACCATCGGCAACCATATTCTTCACAGTCTGGGTCCAGCGTACGGAAGCGGTGAGCTGAGCACCAGATTTGCCTTGATTTCAGCGGGATTTGTGTGAGGTAAAGCGTCCACATTCTGATATACTGGGCATTTCGGAGTATGAATTTCAGTAGCGTTGATAGCAGCTCCAGTTCCACTTTGGCGGGGTTCATCAGCGGAGAGTGGAAGGCGCCTCCCACTTTCAACGGCAGGGCGCGTTTAGCACCGGCAGCTTTCATTTGCTCGCAAGCCTTGTTGATCCCTTCGATAGAACCTGAGATGACAATTTGTCCCGGGCAGTTATAATTGGCAGCCACTACCACTTCTCCTTCTTTAGAAATCGCTTCACAGATTTCTTCTACTTTTTCGTCAGGCAACGCAATGATGGCAGCCATCGTAGAGGGTTGTGCCTCACAAGCTTTCTGCATAGCCATAGCACGTGCATAAACCAGTTTCAGACCATCTTCGAAAGACAATGCTCCGGCTGCAACCAATGCGGAAAATTCGCCTAGCGAGTGTCCGGCAGTCATTTCAGGTTTGAAATCATCACCCATGCAAAGAGCGGAAATTACCGAGTGCAGAAAAACGGCAGGCTGAGTTACCTTAGTCTGGCGCAAGTCTTCGTCAGTACCTTCAAACATGATGTCTGTGATACGGTATCCTAAAATGTCGTTTGCTTTTTCAAAAAGTTCTTTGGCTAAAGCCGAGTTTTCGTACAGGTCTTTACCCATACCTACAAACTGTGCTCCCTGTCCGGGGAATACAAATGCTTTCATATTTTTCCTATTTTGGTTTAAAAACGTTGCAAAGTTAATTATTTCTTTCGGAACTACGGAATAATAATGAGGCAATTTGCTAATATGCTGCGTTATGTACCGCATGGTAATTAGCGCATAGACAAATTATTTCATTATTTTCATCGGGACAGGTGCGTAAAAGTGATTCAGCGGACCGTGTCCTTCGCCTATATGCACGTCTTTCCCGGCGTGGATGCCTTTGGTGACATATGCTTTTGCATGTTCTACGGCCTGCGGCATATCATATCCCAGTGCCAGAAAAGTAGCAATGGCGGAAGAAAGAGTACATCCTGTTCCGTGTGTGTTTTTGCTTTCTATCTTGTCTGAAATAAAGAGATGAGGCTTGTCTTCTCCAACTATTTGTAATACATCGCACATCTTGTCGCCCTCCAAATGTCCTCCTTTCAGTAAAACGGATCCGCAACCGAACTTTAATAATTCCGATGCGGCAGCTTTCATTTCGTCCACATAGCCTATGCGGTGTTCCGTCAATACTTCCGCCTCACTCAGATTGGGTGTAATCAGGCTGGCCAGAGGCATCAGTTCCCGGGTCAGTGCACTGATGGCGTCCTCTTCTATCAGCCGGTGTCCGCTGGTCGATACCATGACCGGATCGAACACAACGAAGCGGGGCCGGTATGTACGAAGGCAGGAGGCTATGGTCTTGACTATTTCCACATCATTAATCATACCTATTTTAACAGCATCCGGACGGATATCTTCCATTACGGCTTCTATCTGGCCACGCACATATACCGGTGGTACGGGATGTATGGCACGTACTCCCAAAGTGTTTTGTACGGTGATTGCAGTAATGGCTGTCGCAGCATAACCACCCAAGGCGGAGATTGTCTTCAGGTCAGCCTGTATACCGGCTCCTCCGCTGCAATCGGAGCTGCTATACTTAATACACAAGGATATTTCTTCATATAAATCTCATTTTGACAAAGTATTTGCAAAGATAACGAATAATCTTGTTTTAAATGTTTGCACAAGTGAAGGGAATCAATTATTTTTGCTAAACATAAAATAAAGTAAAAATAAGGGGAATGAAAAGAATCCTAGTAACGGGAGGCGCAGGATTTATAGGGTCACATCTATGCACTCGTCTGATAGAGGAAGGTAATATTGTTATATGTTTAGACAACTTTTTCACGGGGAGTAAAGAGAATATAAGTTACCTGACCGGGCATCCGCGCTTTGACTGATAGAACACGATATAATTAATCCGTTTTGGACGGATGTGGACGAGATATACAATCTGGCATGTCCCGCCTCTCCTATACATTATCAGCATGATGCTATCAAACGGCGAAGACGGCTGTCTTCGGCACGTTTAATATGTTGGGACTGGCGAAGCGTAACAAAGCAAAAATACTTCAGGCTTCTACCAGTGAGGTGTATGGTGATCCGTTGTCGCATCCCCAGAGGAGGGAGATTGGGGGAATGTGAATCCCATAGGCTACCGGTCTTGTTATGATGAAGGAAAACGTTGTGCCGAAACTTTGTGCATGGATTATTACCGTCAACATGGTGTTTTGGTAAAAATAATCCGCATATTCAATACGTATGGCCCTAATATGCTGACCGATGACGGACGTGTAATTTCCAATTTTGTGGTACAGGCATTGCAAGATAAAGATATAACCATTTATGGAGACGGAAAACAGACGCGTAGTTTTCAGTATATAGATGATCTGGTGGAAGGAATGATGCGTATGATGCTACGGAAGATCATTTCACAGGACCGGTGAATATCGGTAACCCTTGCGAATTTTCCATATTTGAACTGGCTCAGAAGATACTGGAACTGACCTGTTCTCATTCTAACATTATTTTCGAACCTTTACCTCATGATGACCCTCGTCAGCGCAGGCCGGATATTACTCTGGCAAGAGAAAAGCTGGATTGGGAGCCTCACATTCATCTGGAAGAGGGGCTGACGAAAGTGATTGATTATTTTAAAAGTGTTCTGGCTAAATAATATATACCTATGACACCGGATGTAAATGTTGTAATAAGTCATTCTGAGTACACTGTTTTAGTTGTGGATGATGTGGTTTCTAATGTCTTGTTGTTAAAAGTGTTGTTAACAAACGAGAAGTTTAAGGTGATAACTGCCGGTAATGGAAAGGAGGCATTATCTCAGGCGGTCAATGCCCGCCCCGATTTGATTTTGTTGGATGTCATGATGCCCGAGATGAATGGTTTTGAAGTTGCCGAACGATTGAAAGCCGATCCGGAAACACAACATATTCCTATTATATTTCTGACAGCTTTGAATACCACCGCCGATATAGTGAAGGGTTTCAAGGTAGGTGCGAATGATTTTATATCCAAACCTTTTAATAAGGAAGAGCTTGTGATCCGTGTTACTCATCAGATATCCCTGGTTGCCGCCAAACGGATCATCATGGAGCAGACGGAAGAACTGCGTAAGATTATTATGGGGCGCGACAAGTTATATTCTGTTATCGCGCATGACCTGCGTTCACCCATGGGATCCATTAAGATGGTGCTCAATATGTTGATACTCAGTCTTCCGTCCGAACAGATTGGTAAGGAAATGTTTGATATGCTGAGCATGGCCAATCAAAGTACGGAGGATGTTTTCTCTTTGCTGGATAATTTGCTGAAATGGACTAAAAGCCAGATAGGCAAGCTGAATGTCGTTTATCAGGACTTTGATATTGTGGGGAATATTGCTTCGGTTATCGAAATTTTCAATCTGGTAGCCGGTATGAAGAATATAAAGGTGAACTTCCCGGTGCACGGAAAGATTGAGGTACATGCCGATATGGATATGATGAAGACTATCTTGCGTAATCTTCTCAGCAATGCGATCAAGTTCAGCTATAATGATTCCGAAATTCTGGTTAATGCAGGAATAGAGGGTGATAAAGTCATAGTCAGTGTAAAAGATACTGGAAAAGGCATGGGTGAGGAAGATCAAAAGAAATTGTTGAACACGGAAACTCATTTCAGCAAATACGGAACGAATAATGAGGAAGGTTCCGGATTAGGCTTGTTGTTATGTCAGGATTTCGCTGTTAAGAATGGTGGGCATTTATGGTTTGAGTCTGAAGAGGGGAAAGGTTCCACTTTCTTTTTCTCGGTAGCTTTGAAGAAGTGATTTATCAAAGTCCCACCTCCAGATATACCGGGTTATGGTCACTCATATCATAAGGAATCACCTTATATTTTATACCTTCCAATAAGGTGGAATGGAACAAGTAGTCTATCCGTAGTAAATGGTGAACCCCCCGGTAAGTGGCTCCGTACCCTTCTCCTGCGGTTTGAAATCCGTCTTTCAAGCCGCTTTTCAGCGTTTCATAAGTAAAAGTTCCCGGAGGGTCATTGAAGTCACCGCATACAATCAAGGGATATTCCGTGGCATTGATTAGCGAACTGATTTGTTCAGCCTGTCCGGCACGTCTGACAGTATTTTCCCGGAAGTTGTCAGAATAGTCCAGATAAATGGCTCTTTCCTGTTCCTCATCTTGTGCTCCCCGAGCCTGTGCTGCTTTGGAACGCATTCTGTCAAAGTTGGTAGTCTGCATGTGCACGTTGATGATGCGTATCGTCATACCTTTTACATCCAGGTCGGCCAGATGGCTCCGTTATTGGTATTCGGAAATTCTATTGTTTGTGACTGTTTGATGGGGTAGCGGCTGTAAATGGTCTGACTCAATCCTTCGGGGATAAACGAGTAAGGGAATGTTTTAGCATACGTATTCTGTAAATCCTGTTCCGTAAAGTCGCCATTACCTCTATATTCCTGAAAACAAAGTACGTCCGTTTCCTCCTTGTTCATCATCTCGGCAAACTCTTTGGCGGAGAATCCCGTGATTTCATTTCCAAATGAGTGGACATTGTAAGTCACTATTTTCAGTCTGTTTTCGTTAGCATACTTGGTAGGGTTATAAATTTGGTACATGGAAGTGATGTATTCGTAGTTTACCATCAGCCCCGTCAATGGAATCCATAACCAATACCGGAGTCTGATGAGCCAGTAAGTAAATAATATCGTATTGACAACCACCAGTATAGGTTTGCTTAAAGCAACGTACGCGGCGAACATATTCTCTACCGGATTTATTTTACCTGAGAAATAAGCGAAGATGGAAAGTCCCAGAATGAAGATTGTGAACAGGATAGATAAAAAATAGGCAAATTTGTATACGGCTAATCTTCCCATAAATTACTTTTGTTTTAGATACTTGTTTATAGTCATTTTCAATAAGTCGGCAGATACCGGTTTGGTTAAAAAATCATTGCATCCGCTTTCTATGGCAGCTATTTTGTCTTTTTCATATGCGTATGCGCTTACAGCGATGACAGGTACGTCGGCAGACATTTCCCGGATGGCTCTGGTGGCGTCCAGACCATTGATGTTAGGCATTTTTATATCCATCAAAATCAAGTCGGGTTTGTATTGTTCATAGAATATGATAGCCTCCATGCCGTCATGAGCATGCACCAGTTTGTATATTTTTCCGATCATAGCCTCTATTAAGTCATAATTGCTTTGATAGTCTTCCGCCACTAGGATGGTCATCTCCTGATGGGAAGTTCTGCTGTTGTCTTTAACGGAAGCTGGTGGAAGTTTTTCCTCCCATTTCATATCTCCGTTTGCTGAAATGTAAGGCAATGTAAAAGTGAATGTGGTTCCGGTTTCCATTTTTGATTGTACAGCTATTTTTCCTCCTAACTTTTCTACAATGATTTTGCTGATGGAAAGACCCAGTCCTGTACCTTGCACCTGGTTGTTGGCCATGATGAAACGGTCGAATATCTTGTCTATCTTGTCATCGGAAATACCGCTTCCGGTATCGGCTATATGAAAAACAATTTCTTTTTCCGTCAATTTATATCCGAAGCTGATAGAACCTTTGGCTGTGAATTTTGTAGCATTACCTATCAGGTTGGAGAAAACCTGGAACAAGCGGTTCCTGTCTGTCGAGATAACCAGTGACGGATCGGACTCTTCGAAAACAAGCTCCACCCCAGGCTGACACCTGAAACTATACGTGTTTTTACATCCTCACATAAAGTATAAAGGGATACAGGCGCATAGTTGAACTCCATCATGCCCGATTCAATCTTCGACAGGTCCAAAATCTCGTTGATAAGTTCCTGCAGGCGCATGTTGTTTTTTTCTACAATATCGTAATACTGCAATTCTTTCCTCGGCGTTTTCCGTTTCAGCTATAATGCGTGAGAATCCTAGAATGGCATTCAACGGTGTACGGATTTCATGGCTCATATTGGCAAGGAAGGCAGATTTCAGCTGGTTGGAGCGTTCTGCTTTCCAAACAATCTCGGATGTGTTCTGTATATATCCTTCCAATACGGTCCTTTGCATATATACCTCTTTATGATATGTTTTTATTCTCATGTTGACGGTCTTTCCGTCAATAAGGAGTTTGTAGTTTATGGTATTGGAAGCATCCTTCTCCTTCAGATTTTCTTCCAGCCATTGACTGAAACGGGCCTTGTCATCAAGGTGCATATAGTTCATGTATTCATCTATGGAAATCTGTTTCTGTTCCTCATCGTTACAGAATATCCGGGTGTATCCCGAATAAGTGAAGAACCGTGTGGACGAATCGTATGCCCATAATCCTATTCTTGCGGCTTTTTCTATTTCGCACAAATCTTTTTGCTTTTTTTCCAGTTTCAGCCTGACGACACTCCGGCCTGTGATATCCCTGTATTGAAAAAGAAAATGCTCCTCATCATACTTGCTGATAATACATTTGTAGTATTTTACGTCATCTTCCAATATTAATTTGTAATTCCGTGCGGAAAGTTTGTCTCCTGCCCGTACTTTGGTGAATTCCGCATACATCTCCCGTGCCGTTTCCACAGGGAAATAAGAGAATATATTTCTCCCTATAATATCTTGTTCTTTTATAAAGAAGTCCGTCGTATTAGCCTTGAAGTCTAAACAGGTGCCGTCTTTATATACGAAAAACATAGTATCAGCCGTAATTTCCAGAATTTTGTCTGCATACTGCTTATCGTGCAATATATTACTCGGAATTTTCATATTAATAGTATGATTCTCAATATACTGTTTCTCTTAGCGAATTTAGATGCGTGATATTTGTTACTGACAGCAAATATACAAAAAAAATATTGTTTATATCATTTTATATCGTAATTTTGCAAGGTAATCAATGAAAAGAAGAAATGAAAAAGATTTTGGTAGCTGAAGATACGGAAAGTAATTACCTCTTATTATCTATAATTTTAAGAAAGGAGTATGAAGTTTACCGTGCCCACGATGGGCAGGAGGCTATTGAGAAATTTGAGGGTTGCCGGCCCGATATGATTTTGATGGATATAAAGATGCCTGTTATGGACGGTTTGGAAGCTACCAGAAGAATTCGTCTGAAAGGGGGGACACTTCCCATCATAGCTCTTACCGCCAATGCGTATGACAGTGACCGTGACAAGGCTTTTGAAGCCGGATGTGACGATTATATGGCCAAGCCGATTATGGCTCCCGCTTTGCGTGAGATGATAGAAAAATATTTTGGTAAGTAAATATTATGCCCTGCGGGATTTTTCCCATGTTCCGCCGGCATGTCTTTTCAAATAGAAGAAACCTTTTATCACATTGATGTTCATGAACAGGAAATAGTAGGGAATATAAAGCAATTTGTTCTTTACGGACTTGGCAGACAGGAAGCTGCCATAAACTCCCCCGAGGTAGAATGCGGATTGCAGCAGAAGAAAAAGAAAGTAAACCGGATGGCTCTCACTACAGACAACCAGCAGGATATTCAGGGGAAAGAGCAGAAACAAGGCAACCGGGGTTACCGACCATCTCAGTACGCGGTGGGAGACATATTGAAAACTGAGGATTCCATAACGTAGAGGATTTAGCAGTTCTTTCAAACGATAGACGGACTGCAATCCTCCTGCTGAGATACGTATTTTTCTTTTCTCTTCTTCTTTCATATCGGTCGATCCGCTTTCCAAGGCATATGCCGTATCACAATATGCTATCGTATACTGCTTCATGGCGATACGCAGGGACAGCATAAAATCATCCAGTAGGGTATCTTCAGGCATTTCCTCATATAACGGGGTGCGGATGGCAAATAATTCTCCGGCAGCACCTATGGCGGAATAGAGCTGATAATCCATTTTTTTCAGCCATGATTCATATTTCCAGTACAATCCTTCTCCTCCGGAAACAGCTCCTCCGGTACTGTACATGTCTACCCGTTTTTCTCCTGCCACGCATCCCACCTGCGGATGGTTAAAACATTTTACTATCTCGCGAACGGCCTGCGGATTAATAAATGTATTGGCGTCTGTGAATATGACCAAAGGCGTGGTGACAAATCCCATTCCCCGGTTCATAGCGGCTGTTTTTCCTTTTCTTTCGGGGACGAACAATAGGGTGACATCGGGATACGCTTTTAATTTTTCATTGGTTCGGTCATTGCTGCCGTCCGTTACCCATACGATATGCAGTTTCTCTTTGGGATAATCCAGTTCGTGGCAGTTTTTCATCTTTCCGTTTACTACCTGTTCCTCATTATAGGCGGTGATGAACAGGGTGATTTCGGGCAGGGCGGTGTTGTTGCCGTTCCGGCAGGTTTCTTGCTCCGGTTCGTCCGTATCGTAGAAGAAAAGAAAACTTTGTTTTATTTTTACCAATATCCACAACAGGATTCCGTATCCCACATAGGTGTAGAATACAATGAACAGGAGGATAAAGAAGAGGATTTCAAGGGTGTTCATGCTAGTATTTCTTTATATATTTTCAATATTTCTCTGGCTGTGTTCTCCCATGAGAACCGACGGACTCTTTCTAATCCATATGCAGTTTGTGACTCATAGAATTCCGCATTTTCTTCTAAATGAAGGAGGGCGGAAGCAATTTCCTCCGGTTCGAACGGATTGACCAGAATACCCTCCGGTCCTGTGATTTCGGGCATGGCGGAAGTGGTTGAGGTGATGACGGGAGTTCCGCAGGCCATCGCCTCCAGAATGGGGATGCCGAAACTTTCGCGTAAAGACGTGTATATAAAGACGGATGCTCCACTATAAACAGCGGGTAGTTCTGTGTTTGGAATGTATCCGGGATGATACAGCATTTTTTTATTTTCTTGTAATCCTTGCCGGTTCAGATATTCGTCTATGATCTCTTCTTTCAGGTCGGCGATAAGCAAGGGAAGGGGCTGACGGGATTTTTTTAAATAAATACCGTATGCCTGCAATACCCTTGCCGTATTCTTCTTGGGATCGGTATTTCCTAAAAAGAACAGGTAAGGATGTTTCTTTATGTATCGGGCAGTGGTGGCTTGTGCGTTCCGTATGGGTATGAAATGTTGTGAATAGCCGTTGTGTACGGCGACAAGCAGTTGTCTGTCAATGTGCAGGAAATGACTGATGCGGTTGCATTCAAAATGAGAAACGGTAATGATTCTTTTGCATCTAGTAAGAATTTGGGGAACAATGATTCTTCGGTAGAAACGTCCCAGTCTTTGGTACATGGACTGGTTCTTGCCTTGTTTTTTTTCTAGAAAGATAATGTCGTGCAGTGTAAGCACCAGTGGAATGTTTCCATACACAGGGGCAGTGTTACTTGTGCAGTGCAGCAGGTCGGGTTTGATTTTTCTCAAAGCCAACGGCAGTCCTATCTGTTCCCAAAGCGGATAGGACGGCCAGTTGACGGTCACGATATGCACGTTGGCGGATTCCTGCAAACAAATATCATCCCCCGGGCTGACCAGTATGAAGTATTCGTTTTGTTTGTCTATCTTTTGCAGTTCCCGGATGGTTTCCAGAGCTACATAGTCCATGCCATGCTTTTCTTTTCTGAAGATGCGTTGGGCTTCTATTGCTATTTTCATCTGTCGTTACTTTATCAGGTTAGAATCTTCGTCCTCGTAATTGTTTTTGCTATAGAAAAGAGCCGTGAAGCTTCTTAAACCTTTTATGGCTCGTTTTTTGAAACTGCTAAACAGGGATCCGTCGGCCGAGACAGTACCATAGCCGGTAAGGACACGGGCTTTGCGGGCGGTGACGAATCTTAATTTTCCGTATTTTTTCAATGCCAGTGCCAGGGAGCCGTCTTCTCCGCGGAGTATGTCTGTCCGGAATCCTTCTTTCCGGGCTGTTTCCGTGTGGAAGGCAAAAGCCATTCCACGTACATTGAGTTCCGGTCTGTTCAGATTTTGTATTTTCAAATAGAGATCACGTAGTGTTTCATAGAAGAAAAGTCCTAAATGATGTTCATTAGGAAGAAAACTCCACAGGGCGTATGCACCTGCCACTTCTTTGTCCTGTAAGACCTTTATCATGGTACTGATGTACTGGGGCGGATAAAGTGTGTCGGCGTCTATGCAGAGATGATACTTCCCCCGGGCATGGTTCAGTCCGCATTGCCGGGCAAAACCGGGACCTTTCCGGTATTCATTGAAGTAAGTGACTCCTAATTCTTTTAGTACCTCTTCGGTGTGGTCGGTAGAATGATTATTGATGACTAGTATTTCTACAGGATAGTTATGTTGGTTTTCACATAAAGACCACAGGCAGCTCAATATCCTCTTTTCTTCATTATGGGCGATGGCGACCACCGAAACCAGCGGAGCATGAGTTGCAAGCTGCCGGATCTTGTCTTTCACTTGGTTGATAACCGCTTGTGGGGCTTGGGTGAAAGGCTTGTCATAGATGGATAAATAGTCAGCGTACCACTTCATGCGTTTTTATATATTCGGACAGTGTGACCGGATTCCGGTGATTACTGAATCGTGATTTGAATTTGTTTTTGAGGATATAGAACAGGGCTTGAATCATCTTCTTCATTTCCGTCAGGGCGGAACGGCGGGGATATAGTTTCTCCACCATTTCCCGGTTCCATTTGTTGAGGAAGAAAGAGGAGTAGTATTCATCTTCGGGATTGACTAGTATCTCCACTTCATCTTTCCACTCATAACGGTTCAAGGTTATATCTCCTTCCGTCAGCCACAGCAGTTTGTAGGGGAGGGATTGGAAAGGCAGATAATTCAGGAATAATTCTCCATAGTCGTTTTCATAGTTTCCCGGCATCTTGTTCTTTTCATAGAAGACCAGTTTGTTGTCTATATCCAATATAACCCATTTATGTGATTTTTGGGAAACAAGTATTCGCCCAGCAGACTGGGAGTTTCTATGTATCCCCGTCGGGCTACCCTGCATAATTCCTTGACAAAAGCTTCGGGATGTTCCACGTGTTCCAATACCTGATTGCATATTACGTAGTCAAACTCCTTGTCTTTGAAGGGCAGTTTTTCTCCATCGGCATGTACAAAGGTCTGATGCGGTATATTTTCACGTCACCGCAGCGGTGGTAATTGGTGTCAATAAATTTTTCGACTATCACGTTGGAGCGATATGTCGGATTATGGCCCGGACCTATCTCCAGCACTTTGTCGTTTTTATTTATATGGATGTCTCCTCTGTCGTAGGGGGAATCTGTTTTCATTGTTTTGTTCCGTTTAATAAGTTGTTGAATAGCTGAATCCATTGTTGCATTATTACATCTTCAGCAAAACGTTGTACATTGATGCGGGCTTTTTTCCCCATTTCTTTTCTTATTTGTTCGTTCTCAATCAGATAATTTATTTTTTCGGCCAGTTCTTCTGTTTTCCATTTTCGACCAATAGTCCGTCTTCCCCGTCCCGGATGATGTCTTTAGGTCCGCACGGACAGGCGAATGACACGGCAGGTACTCCGCACGCCATTGCTTCCGCTATGACCATTCCGAATCCCTCAAATCTGGAACTTGATACAAAGATAGAACTTTCATGGTATTTACAGAGCATATCCGGGGTTGCATTTTCAAGAAAAAGGTTCTTTAATTTCCATTTTCCGGCCAGTACTTGATTATGTAGTCTTGTCTCCTTTGCCATATATATGTAATTCCCAGTCCGGATGCCGGTTACAGACTTTGCTCCATGCTTCCAGTAACAAATCGAATCCTTTTTGATAAGTATATCTTCCGGCTGCGGTTATCCGTTTATTGTTCAAGTCGCTGAATGTTCCGGATTGAAAGGGTAGAGGGTTGCTGATAACTTTTACATTTTGCAGTTCGGGCCAGTTGGCTCTGTCTTCCTCACTCAGTACAACGAACTTGTCCAGCTTTTTTAAATGCCTCACCAGACTTTTCATCCATAATTTGGCAAAAAGTTCCTTGATGAAGTTGCTTTCGTTCTTTTCAAAGTTACGATAGTTTTTCCGGTTTACGTGTAGCTCCCCTATCTTTTTGCTTCCATCTTTGAGGGAAGTGATAAAGTTTATTTCCCGTCGTAGCAAAGAAACTGTGATGTCCGGTTTGAGGTGAGACAAGGCGGCAGAGAGCTTGCGTCGGTATATTCTTTGTTTTTTCAGATAAACCGGCACTTTTTTCCAAAGAGGAAGTTCCCATAATTCTTCAAAGTCTATATTCAGTTGGATGATTTTTACTTTGGGCGATAAAGTATAGCAGGGAGGCTTGCCTTTTCCGTCAGTCAGCAAAATATATATGTCATAATTACCATTCTCCGCTAGATAATTGGCTTTGGTGGTCAGTACCTTTCCACTCCTCCGGGGATATGGAGAGAGGGGGTACAATAGGCGATTCGGATCATAGGCGGGAGTATTACAGGTTGTTTATTACTTTCATCATTTGTTCTTTCCATGACAGGTTTTTAATGGAATCCCTTATTCTGCAAGGAGACAGATCCAGTTCCATATAGAACCGGATAAGCCGGCGGATATCTATGGGACTTTCATCGGCTGGAACTTTCAGTATATAAGGCATCTTGTCAAAGTCTCCATCTGTTTCTGAATATACAAAAGGTATTCCCCGTGCTGCATATTCTCTGTTTTTTAATGTTTTGATTTTGTCGATGCCGCTGCGGTGGCGTGCCAGACTGCCGATGGCAAAGTCTGCTTCGTTGAATAATTCGTCTAGTTCCTCATTCATTTTTTGTCCGTGGAAGATGACATATTTCTCTATATGATATTTGTTGATAAGTTCATAAAATCCGGGAGCGTGTTGTGAGTCATGCATTTCGGATTTCCATATACCGCCTGCGATGTGGAAAAATACGGTTGTGTTTGCCGGGTTTTGGTAATATTTACCCAAACCGTCTATCAGGCGGTCGTAACCGTGCCAATAATGTACTTCGGCCACTCCTAATAGATGAATGACAGAGGTATTTTTAGAAAGCATCTTTTTCAGCGGGATGGAATCAAAGTCAACTCCATTGGATATCTGAATGGTACGTTGGCCGAATATACGGTGATAGTCTGAGAAAGTGACGATGGCGTTCACGTGTTTTGCCAGTGTCTTTCGGAATACTTTATCCACCTGTATCCCAGGCGTGTGGTCAGTGGAAAACCGGTGTATTCGCTGTCGTAAGGATAGGTGGGTATTTCCATCGCTATTTTAATTCCGGCTTTCCTTAGTTTGCTGAACAGCCGGATGGTGAACGGATTTGCATTATGGAAAGAGCGTACGTAGATTAATTCCACTTGATGTGTTACAGCATAGCGGTATATGCATTGGTAGGAAACTCTCCTTTTCGCCGCAGCTGGTTTGCCTGTTCCGTAGTCGTCTATTATTTCATCGTTTATCATCCTTACCCGGTGGCCGTTGTCCGCTATGCTGTATGTGCATAAACTGACCCGGTGTCCACATGTTTCAAAGCCTTTAACCTGATACAGGATCTTTTGCTGATGCCGCTGTAAGGGGATAGTCCGTGGAAAAGGAGATAGATGATATTCATAGTCGGGTAGTTGTTAAAGTGTTGAATAGTTCATCCCACAGTTTCATCACTTCTTCGCGTAAATAACGTTGGATATTCTTTTGGGCCTGCTTTCCCATCCGTATGCGTTTGTCCGTATCCTCTATCAGCCGGCATATCGCGTCAGCCAGTTCGTCTGTGTTTCCGTTCTTCACCAGTATTCCGTCTTCTTCCGGAGTGATAATCTCGGCAGGTCCGTATGGACAGTCGAATGAAATGCAGGGAACACCACATGCCATCGCTTCCAGAAGTGCCATCGGTAATCCTTCAAATCGTGAACTCATGACGTATATGGAACTTTCCAGATATTTTTCTTGAATGTTTTTTGTCGGAGGGCATAGTGAAAAACTGTTTTCTATATGATGCTTTTCAATAAGCTCTTGCAGACTGTTCCTATCCTGTCCTTCTCCGTAAATGCGGATATGCCAGTCGGGATGCTTCTGATTGACTTTGATCCAAGCTTCAATCAGGCGGTCATACCCCTTCTGTTCGCTGTATCTTCCTATGCTGATGATTCTTTTTTCCAGGCAGGAACTCCCTTTTTGGGGTGAGAAAGGTAAGAAGTTTGGTATGACACAAGCCTTCTTCACTTCTTTCCAATTATCCGCATCATGTTGTGTCAGAACAACCAGCGCGTCCAGTTTTTTTACAGCTTCCTCCTGTTTCTTTCTCCAATGCCGTGCGATTTGCTTGTATGGGAATCCCCGTTGTTCCATCAGATGCAGGTTACGAGTGTACGGTTTAGCTATATGGGATTCTCCTATTTTTACGCTTCCATCGTCCAGTTGTGTCAGAAAATCCAATTCTCGGCCCAATGTGCTGATGACGATATCCGGCTTCAAGGTTTTCAGCCAATACTCCAGCTTCTTTCTGTACAGGTACATCAGGGTAAAATAATAATACCCTCTTACTAACAGGTTGTGATGATACTGTCTGTCAAAATCAATCGCTATGTCAATGTGCCTGATTCTGGGAGATATCGGGAAAACGGGCGGTCGTTCTTTTTGTGAATCTGTGATAATAAATACATCCTGATGCATTTCGTCAGCCAGATAGTTCGCTTTTTGGATGATGCTCCGGTCTGCGCCTCCCACGGTGCATAGTGCTGTGTATAGATAAACGATGGTCATTTTTCAGTCAGTTTATGAAACAACATTTCCCATTGCGGCATGATGTTTCGGAGTGAGTAGCGTTTTATATTTTGTTTAGCTCTTTTGCCAAAAGCTTTTCTTTCTGCTTCATGTTCTATCAAGTGGCAAAGAGCGTTGGCAAATCCTTGTATGTCTCCGTTTTTAACGAGGAGTCCGTCTTCCTGGTTTCTGATGATTTCCGATGGACCGAAAGGACAGTCGAAAGAAACACAAGGAACACCCAGACTCATGGCTTCGATCAAGACCAGTCCAAAACCTTCGTAATTGGAGCTTAGGGCCAGAATGGAACTGTTCAGGTATTCTTGCGTTATGTTTTGTGTAAAAGGATGAATTGTGATGGAGTGTTCCAGCTTTCTGTCTTTAATCTGCCGGGCTAAGCTATCCTTATAAAATCCTTCACCAAATATATCCAGTATCCAGTCGGGATGGCGTTTCTGCACGATATTCCATGCGTCGATCAGTCTGTCGAATCCTTTTTGCCAGGTCAGTCTGCCTGCCGCTATTACACGGGGAGCTTCACAAGAGCTGATTGTTTGTATATCAATAGAGGTGGTGTTCGGAATGATATGTATATTCGGATGTTGTCCCCACATGGCGGCATCTCCTTGTGTCAGTGTTACTATAGCATCGCTGTATCGTTTTACATCACGGAAACATTGGTAGCTGACGTATCTGTCTTTTATATCTTTAAAAAAACTCTTTTTGCGGTTTGCAGGTATCCGGGTGTATATTTTGGCGCAATGCGATTCAATGATTTTCTTTGCCTTGCAGTTTAATTTACAGATCAAATCCGCTTTGAAACTGGTATTTCCTGATATGATATCGGGATTGATGAACTTGATCTCTTTTTTTAATTTTTGTTCGAATTTATGGTTCAAAGTCCATCCCACTTTCAATTGTTCGAGAAGCGGATGCTGGTATTGCAAATGAAACTTTGTATCCAGATCGATATGTTCCACTTTGTCGGATAAAGGGAAAGAAAGAGGATGATTGCCTTGGGAAGAAGTGATAAGATAGACCTTGTGCCCATAAATTTCGGCCAAGTAATTCATCTTATCCGTTAAAATCCGCTCCATGCCTCCTATACGGGCTATAGAGTCGTATACATATACTATTTTCATTCCCCTGATTTGTTTTTCCGTAAAAATAGTGTATTCTTTTTATATATCCAATAAGAAGTTGTTGAAATTCCTGTCCATATCCGTTTTTTTATGGAATGTCGGCTGTATTCGGAGTAAAGAGTGGGTTTCAAGGGATGAAGATGGGTATATTTAGTAATTAAAGTCTTTGGAATGTTGTGAGTATCATTTGTTTTTGCGAATATTGCATTTTATAATGATTAGCAGATAATGATGAAAGAGATAACGGTGGTGATGCCGGTTTACAAGGTGGAAAAATACGTATCAGAATGTCTTGATTCCATAATCAACCAAACTTTTGATTGTTTTGAGTGTATCATCATTGATGATTGCTCTCCGGATAACAGTATGTGCCTGATAGAGGAAAAGCTGGCCGGATATAAAGGGAACATCAGTTTTAGAATCGTGAGAAATGAGAGGAATGAAGGAGTCTCTGCGGCAAGGAACAAGGGAATAGAACTATCCCGGGGTGGTTATCTTTTTTTATAGATTCGGATGATATGCTTTATGAGAATTGTCTGGAGAAATTATGGGAGGAAACGAAAAGATATCCGGGGGTTGACTTGGTGCAGGGGGATTCTTATTCAGAAGGGATGGAAAACAAAAACAGTGATTTGCAAAGATATACGGAAGGACGGATACGTATCAACAAGCTGTTTCTGGATTCGAAAATAACATCCACTCCGGTCAACAGATTGATCAGAAAGGAGGTGCTGACAGAGAATGCCATTTATTTCAGGACGGGCATTTTGTTTGAGGACTTTTTGTGGTGCTATTTTCTGTATAAAAAGGTGGAAATGTTTGCTTCCGTCAATTCTTTTACTTATTTCTACAGGCGTTCAAATCCTTTCTCAACCATGAATAGGGCGAAAACGGACTTTGACAAGCCGGCAAAGGATTTTATTTTTATCTTGACCGTTTTTAATGAGCACATGGAACAGGAACTGTATGCCGAAAATATCTGTTTCATTTTGAACAAGCTGATGCCGGTGGTGTATAATGCTGCTGCAATAGGGGTTACAAGGGAAAGTAATGATGCGATAGATAAGTTTAAAAGAAATTTGATAAGGAAGCATTGCAGAGAGTTCCGGCCTATGGAGGTTTTGTACGAATTGAATTTGTTCTATCCTTTTTCTCTGCTTTTGAATTGGGGGATTTACAGACATCACATATTGTATAAATACGCTAATCTGATCAAATTGTATTATAAGATATGGGGAAGGTGGTATCTCTGAATCTTCTTGTGTAATGAATATTATTCCTTTAGTTGGTAGTTTTCTTGTTACATTGGTTGTCGGTTTCTTTTGTAGCCGGTTCATTCATATGTGATAGGATAGCGGAAAAAGCATAATATAATTCTTTGAATGCTTGCAGGCGGAAGAAAAACAGGTATTCAAAAAAGTATTTGGCGGGGTAGCATTCTTTTGTTTTTGTCCGAAGGGATACACCACGGAAGTGGTGACAGGTAATAGTGGATTTTTTCTTGTCGCAACAGTCTGTTGCATTTCATGCTTGCGTTGAACCGTATGATTAAACTCTCGCGGTCTTGTTTGGACATAGCAAGGGACTGGTCGGATTCGGTACAATAATAAATGATTCTTCTGTCTGTGGTTACTTTGGGGGCATATATACCGACAAGGCATGAAAAATACACATCGTTGGCTATTCTTGTTTCATCGAATTGAATGTGGAATGTTGACAGGAAGCTGCGCCTTATCATTTTGCCCCAAGGAACTTGAGATTGGTATCGCAGTTTGTTTTCCGGGTTTACATCATTGAAGAAGTTGGTATAGTAAGTTCCGCGTCGGCTTTCTTGGGACGGATCATCGGACATGACAAAACGTACATTGAAATAGATGACTTTATGGGGGCTGTCCATGTATTCGTTTAAGATAGTAAAACAATTGGCTGTAAAGAAATCATCTGCATCTGCAAAGATAATCCATTTGCCACGGGCGTGGGAGAGTCCTATGTTCCGTGCGTATCCTGCTCCTTTTCCCTCCTTAGTGAACAGGACTTCCGTATTTTTTCTGCCGTTTCCCGGAAAATGAGAAAAATCGACAGATTCGGAATTGCTGTTATCATCAATGATAATGATTTGAATTTCATCCCAAGTGGGAATTGAGCACAGACAGCGTTCCAGAAGACGGGGAGTATTCTTGTGCGGAATAATGATGCTGTAATGATAACTTGTGTTCTTTGTCATTCTTCTTCTTTTTGCAAAGATATTGATTTATATTCAGCATCATGCATTATCTTGTCAATATCTCGATGAGTATGAGAATCTTTCACTGAAAATTCTGGGTGATAATGCCCTCATGCCCTCACTGTGTGCACAACTGGTTGTTTATGAACTATTTGTATAGTGATGGTAAAAATTGTAACTCTCACTTATGCTCTCATGCCCTCACTGTTTTTGAGAACAGAATTTCACATAATCTATTTGTTATCAGTTATATATCCTTTTTTTATAAGTTGTTCCGGTTTAATATGAAGTAGGTCGTTCTCAGGCTTTTTCTTTGCAAAAAGTGCGTCTGAAGGGATCATACCTCTACGGAATATGGCGAATTTCCGGCAGCAGTAAAAAGATCAGGAGGTTTTAAAAAAAGCTCGCCATCTTTTTAAAAAAGAACAAGGTCTTTTTTTTATTTGACCTGTTGTTTTTGGGTGTGCAGGATTTCACATACGTATGTGTCGCTCTATGCGTATGTACGTGCCGCATATACCTGCTTTGTATTATATGATATTCTTTCCTCATTCCGCATTTATTTTCGTTTCTTTATCGTATCTTTGCGAAGAAAGAGTGTAATCTAAATTCCATGAGAATATTATTTTATTGTGATACTGTCTTCAGTTTCGGCGGAGTACAGCGTGTGTTGGCTGAAATAGCCAAGGCTTTGTCCGGAAAACATGAAGTCACGATACTGACCACGGATACTTGTACGGACTTGTCGATGTACGGATATGCCGAAAGTACCGTGCAGTTTGATTCTTTCTCTTATTCCGCCTCCTCTTTCATCGAGCGTTTGTTATGTAAAAGCTATAGTTTTTTATATAAACATGGGTTGCCTCATACCCGGCTGACTTCGAAATGGTATGCTGCCAGTTTTTTCCCTTCTTCTTATAAACGGACATTGGCAAGGAAAATAAATGCCCGGCAATGTGATGTAGTCATCGGGGTACATGCTTTTATGGCTCTGCACCTCTCTGCTGTAAAGAACCGGATTCAAACAAAGACTGTTGGGTGGCTGCATAATTCTTATGGAGCATTCTTTGAGAAAGAAACTCCCTATTTGCCGGGATTGGATTATTTTTTTCAAGTCCAGATGAGGAAATTGGACGAGAGGGTGGTTTTAAGTCATGCAGATGCCGGTTGTTTCTTTCGGAAAATGAACCTGTGCTGCGAGGTGATATACAATCCTCTGACTGTACTGCCTAAAGGTCGGGGAAAGAAGGAATATAGAAGGATTTTGGCGGTCGGTCGTTTTTCATTCGGACATAAAGGATTTGATATTTTAATAAAAGCTTTTTCTGTTTTTGTGAAAACTCATCCGGACTTGGACACGTGGAAATTTGTGGGGGAGGGTCCTGAGGAAGCGCTTTACCGTTCATTGATCAATGAATATGAACTGGAAAAGAACATGGCGCTGCATCCTTTTACGAAAGAGGTGCAGGAATATTATGCACATTCCAGTATGTATGTGCTGAGTTCCCGTTGGGAGGGATTCGGCCTGGTGATGATAGAGGCTATGGCGCACGGGTTACCTGTTATCGCATCTGATTTACCGATAACGCGCGAGTTGTTGAAAGACAAAGATATGGCCGTTCTTTTTGAGACAGGGAATATAGCTCAGCTGGCCGGTTGTATGTCGTATATGGCTGATCGGACGGATTGGGAATGGATGGAAAATAAGGCGGTGGAATATGCTGATACATTTCATATAGAGAAGGTCTGTGACAGTTGGAATAATTTACTAAAAAAAGTAGTGTATGGTACAAGATGAACAGGAAAAATGGGATATTGTGATCAAGCCTCGGTCCGGTTTGTTCCGGTTGGATCTGGAGGAGGTATGGCGGTATAGGGATTTGCTGGTAATGTATATCAGACGGGATATCGTCACTTTTTATAAACAGACTGTTTTAGGACCGTTGTGGTTTGTTATCCAGCCACTGCTTACTACCGTCATGTTCATGTTTGTTTTTGGCGGTATTGCCGGTATTCCTACCGACGGGCTTCCTCAACCGCTCTTTTATATGGCGGGCTTACTCTGCTGGAATTATTTCTCGGAATGTTTAAGCCGCTGTTCGGATACGTTCAACGCCAATCAGAATGTATTTGGAAAAGTATATTTCCCTCGTCTGGTGGTACCCTTGTCCATCGTTATATCTTGTATGATAAAGATGGGCATTCAGTTTGGACTGTTTGTTTTAATTTATATTTATTATTTGTGCAACGGATATTCGTTGATGGTCAACGGATATGCTTGGTTGGCTCCCTTGCTGCTGCTCATGTTGGCAGGTCTTGGTTTGGGGTTCGGATTATTGATATCCTCCTTGACGACCAAATACCGCGACTTGCGTTTCTTGATTACTTTCGGGGTGCAGTTGTGGATGTATGCCACTCCGGTTATTTACCCTTTGTCCGTGATGAGGCAGAGCCATGAGCAGTATATGTGGATCATTGTGGCAAATCCGCTGACTTCCATTATCGAAACATTTAAATTCGGATTTTTGGGAGTGGGGACTTTCAGTTGGTTTCACTTAGGCTACACGTTGGTGTTTACAGTGGTGATAATGCTTTGGGGGATGGTGACTTTTAATAGAGTGCAACGTAGTTTCATGGATGTGATTTAAAAGGAGGGACAGAATGGGAAAAATAGCGATAGAGTTTCAGAATATCAGCAAGCAATATGCATTGGGAAGTATCGGAGCCGGAACGCTGAGCCGTGATTTGAATCGGTTGGTGGGCGCGGATTCGTGGGAAGGAGGACCCGTATCTCAGAATCGGGGAAGAGAATGACCGTTCCAAGCAAGCGATGGGGGATTTTGTATGGGCGTTGAAAGATATTAATTTCCATGTGGAGGAAGGGGAAGTGCTGGGTATTATAGGTAAGAACGGTGCGGGAAAGTCCACTTTGTTGAAAATCCTTTCGCGGGTGACTTCTCCTACTGCCGGTTGTATCCGTGCACGGGGGCGTATTGCCTCTTTGCTGGAAGTGGGTACAGGCTTTCATCCCGAAATGACAGGACGGGAGAATATTTATATGAATGGTTCCATCATGGGGATGACCAAGGCGGAGATTACCCGTAAGTTGGATGAGATTGTGGCTTTCGCCGGTGTGGAGAAATATATCGATACTCCAGTGAAACGTTATTCTTCGGGTATGACCGTGCGGTTGGGTTTTGCTATCGCTGCCCATCTGGAGCCGGAAATTCTGGTAGTGGACGAGGTGTTGGCAGTGGGAGATGCGGAATTCCAAAAGAAGGCCATTGGCAAGATGCAGGACGTGGCGAAAGGAGAGGGACGGACAGTTTTGTTTGTCAGTCATAACATGGCGGCGGTAAGAAGTTTGTGTACAAAAGGAATATGCTTGGAAAATGGTACCGTAGTTTATCAGGGGACGGTTCATTCTGCCATCGATTATTACTTAGAAAGAGAAAGGGACGGTCCGGAAAAGTAAAATTATAGATTATGTGGGTTGGACGAAAAATACGCTTCATATAGATTGCATTGAGATAAACGGAACGGAATGTGCCTCTTCCACTATTCATGGAGGTCAGAATTTTCTGACTGTGAAAATACAGGGATATTCTGAAGAGGATATGATGTATGATGTAATGCTGGTTTTGAAGAGCAGGACGGAAGTGCCTTATGCTACTTATGCTCCGGGACATTATTACGGAAGTATCAGTCATTTACCTAAAGGGGATTTTTGCATCGAGAGGCGTATAGGGCTTCCGTCTGTGCTGAGTAAAGGTGTCCTGCAGGCAGATTTGTTTATACATCATCCTATGGTGGAATATTATTTGAAAGCAGTTCGTTGCTGTTTGCTGGAATGTGAGGGATTTCAAAGTGGATTCGGACATGCGCTGACACAAACGTCCAACGGCTTTATCGGATTGGAGGATATAAAAGTTTGATCATTATGTTCTACTATGGAGATGAAGAAAAAAAGAATTGTATATAGTTTGACTGGAAGAGGGTTGTTCTCAGAGTTGTCTAATCTTGCATTGGCATTGGTCTATGCGGACTATAATCAGGAAGAGCTGACTGTCAATACAAGAAACTGGAATGCAAGGGTGGAGAAAGGCTGGAGTGATTATTTCGAGTCGGTCTTGCCAGACTGTAACGGAATGATGTGCTCGCAATATATTGTTTATAAGAAGGGGAAGCCTTGGTGGGGAAATATCTATTATAATCCGTCCGCTTTTTTCCGGTATTATATTTTCTATATAATGAATAGGATATATCTGTTATTTCATCCGGAAACGGAACTAGGGAATGAGGTATTTCTAAAAATGAGATCGGAGGAGTTTCTGGAGAAGCTGGAAGATATCAGAAATGATTATGCTCTGCCTTGCGGAAAATATTAAAATTTAATGAAAAGACAACCGGTTATATAGAAAGAAAGGAAAAGTGAGATGAATTGCCGGTAGA
>ENA-OQJX01000109-OQJX01000109.1-human-gut-metagenome-genome-assembly--contig:-NODE-109-length-55508-cov-3.301259_pt1 | contig 55508 bp, 73 predicted proteins | sample MGYA00242615_ERZ504782 | MGnify/ENA primary metagenome ERZ504782 (study PRJEB26092, sample SAMD00036354) | human gut metagenome | host: Homo sapiens | study: EMG produced TPA metagenomics assembly of... | reverse complement strand
TGGCATTACACTTGAGAGTGCCATACCGTAGCGAAACACAGGCAGCCAAGTGGAATGCAGCAATGCGCGAAAGGTACTATGGCATTGCTGCTCAATGTGATAAAGAAACGCTTCTTCAAACGCACTATACTCCTGACTGCATGGATAGCGCAATCGGTACATGGTAGATCACGCTGATTACATCATTGCAGTATGGGACGGCAAGCCCAGCGGTACAGGCAAGACAGTGATGTACGCCCAAAGCAAGGGGAAGGTAATCATCAAAGTCAATCCGGCAACACTCACGGTTGAACGGTTATAAATGCCCAAAAACGCCTCCACAAATCAATCCTTGCTTAAATCGCAAAAATCATTTCTAAAATACAAACGCAGTACACGATTCCGCGATTGTGGAATCCGTGTACTGCGTTCATTTTTTTGTGCAGCCTTTCACGGCTCAAGAAGAAGTCACTCTGTTTCGGAAAGTCGAATAGTGCCTCCTATGAACAGCGCATCGAGTCAATGAATTTGAATCGCTGGAAACGGTTATTCGTTTCTGCTGCACTGTAAAAGCCGAGTCAGAACTGAATAAGATTACAGTAGATCGTTCAGTAAATTCATACACTTGACCTTCTGTTGGAGGTTTGCACTTCCGTAGACATTCAGTGTAAAGGACACATTCTTATGACCGAGAATTTCAGAGAGCGACTTTATATCAAACTCCGGTATCTCAATCGCCCTGACCGCGAATGTGTGTCGGATCTCATGGAACTTCACCTGCTCCAATCCATTCCGTTTCAGGAAACGGGTGAAGAACTGTCGATAAGTACGAGGCTCTGTCGGCTTTGTTTTGCCGGTCAAGAAGTAGTGGTTAGGGTTATCCGTGTAGAACTTCTTGATAATGTTCATCATAAGAGACGGAACAGGGATCGTCCTTGCAGAAGTTTTCGTTTTGGGCGGTCCGATGTGAAGATAGGACTCGCCCTTCTTTTTGTCATAGATGCGCTGGACAGTCTTATTGATGCTGATGGTCTTATCCGTCAACGAAATGTCCTTCATCTGCAATCCGCAGAGTTCTCCAATGCGTACTCCGGTAAAGAGTGCAATGAGAATGCCAGCGGTCTTCCTGTTTAAGTTCATGTAGATACACTGAATCAGAGCTTGCTCCTGATCCTTTGAGAGAGAAACTACCTTCTTAATGCCAAGTTCCTTCGGGTACTCGATGAGATCCCAGTTCAGCAGCGGAATTGCCCTTTCCTTGTACGCAAACTCCATTGAAAGTCTGAGAACGAGGATCACATCCCGGATAGTCTTTACCGTTAGCCCTCCGGTCTTGTCCAACCTACCGGCATCATGGAGATACGAAATATAGCTCTGGATGTCCGTTTCGGTGATGCTGCCGATCTTACGCTTGCCGAAGTATGGAATGAGATGATTTTCAGCGATCAGCGTAAAGCTGGCATGGGTTGACGGCGTGATCATTGGCTGCTTTTGATTTAGCCAAGTGTTCACAAGCGTCTTGAATTGTGTATTGTTAGTCATGTTGACCACCTCCACGAACATTATCCGTTGGAGGGATAATCAGGGCAGTATATTCCTCAAGTAACGGTCTTGAGAAGCGTCCGAAACTCCGCTTTCCGGGCTTCGATGAGCCATGGAAAGCTGAGAAACTTTCAGATTTTGCAGAGCGTGTCACACGGAAGAATACCAATAACGAAACGAATCTGCCACTCACAATTTCGTCCAAAGACGGGCTTGTGGATCAGATCAGCTACTTCAATAAGACCGTAGCCAGCAAAGATATGAGTGGCTATTATCTCTTGAAGAATGGTGAATATGCCTATAATAAGAGTTATTCAGTCGGGTACGATTTTGGCTCCGTCAAGCGTCTTGACCGCTATGATATGGGCGCACTTTCAACACTCTACATCTGCTTTGGACTCAAGAAACACGATTCTGATTTTATAAAAGCCTACTTCGATTCCCTCAAATGGTATCGTGAGATTTACATGATCTCTGCCGAAGGAGCAAGAAATCATGGGCTTCTGAATGTGCCAACTGATGAGTTCTTTAACACAAAGCATTACATACCGATGGATTCAGCGGAGCAGCGAAAAATCGCAGATTTTATGATTGCGTTAGAGCATCGAATAGAGGCACAGCAGTCCCTCGTGGACAACCTCAAGAAGTATAAAAGAGGATTATTAAACAAGGTTTTCTCAAACACTGACGAAAAGATATATCCAACGGTATACTTATCCGAAGTTGCAGATTTCTTGCAAGGACTCACTTATAGTCCGAGTGATGTTGCAAATGCAGGGCATCTTGTTTTGAGATCATCCAACATTCAAAATGGTACTCTTTCCTTTGATGACTGTGTTTATGTGGACAAATCAATACCTGAGAGTTTACAAGTCAAATGTGCAGATGTCATTATGTGTGTGCGAAATGGCAGTAAAAGTCTTGTCGGAAAAACTGCTTTGATTCCAATTGATATGCCAAGACAACATGGGGGGCATTTATGATGATTGTCCGGAGCAAACTAAATGACACATATATTTTTCACTATTTGAACAGTCAGATGTTCTTTTCTCAAGTCTTCAAAGATACGGGAACGGCAACGATCAACCAGATAACCAAAGGAATCCTGAACGAATGCAGGTTGCCGCTTCCACCCGTAGAGGAAAGAAAGAAAATCTCAAAAATGCTCTCTACCTTTGATGCCAAAATCTATAATGCTGAACGAACCTTATATGCACTGATGGAAACAAGGAAAGCCCTTCTGCAACAACTATTCATATAAAAAGCTGTTGCAGTAATGCCTTGCGATGAACTTGCAATAGTTCAAGTTCTCTCATGCTCTGATCAATTCTGGCTGTAATTGCGTCGAAGGTTTCAATCAGTTTCTTTTGTGAGATCAAATCAGGGTATGTAATCTCAATCTTAGAGATTTCAGTCGCTTGAACATGAACAATGGATTTGCCTTGGGCAACACGAGCAATTCTGTCATTAACTACATGGTTTAGAATGTAGCTCATAATTCGCCCATCTACTTGAGTGCAACGATAAATATTAAGATCACCAGCAAGAATGATGTCCGGGAGCATTACACACGATGCGGTCGATATTTCCTCCGGCGTTTCGCCAGAGGTGGGGATTATCACATCACCGATTTGGCTGTAATACTGTTTATCTACGGATGCTTGTGTTTTGCGTACCACCTTGGATATGACCTCGTTATAGGTTGTATAAAGTTCCCCATACAATATGAATGGCGTTCCATCGGATGAAATATCTGCCTTAGATAACGGTGCGCCCTTTATAAATGTCCCTATATCACCGATTTTGGCTGTTGTCCATTCGACATTCTTGAGCTTGCAGTGTTTGGGTGATAGTAGAGTGCGAACGACACCTCTTTTATACTTCTTGAGGGCGACTACTAATGTGCGCTGATTTTCTATCCGTGTGTTCAAGCACTCCAAAAAGGCGGCAATCTTGTCCTGCTCATCTTTGCACGGCAAATCGAATTTTGCAGCCTTCAAAGCCTCAAATGAGAGAACTACCTGACTTGTGCCAACTGCAAGTACTGACAGCTTTTTCTTTACACGCGGTGATGAATTAAGAAACTCTGCCATGAAGGTGCTATTTGCATTAGTAAATCTGAATACTGGATAAAACTTACTTACGATAGCCTTTTCACTTATGGTATTGATGTTAAATGCAAACTTCCCGTCATCGCTTCTGTTTCGATATGTGCAGTAACCAAAAGGTATAATGTTATACCCGTCTGTATCATGCCGCTGTTTAGAACCAAAATGATCTTCTTGTCTTTGAAGACCTTCGCGAGCGGATGTTAAAACTTCATAGTCATGTTCTCCGTACACCTTTTCTGAGTATGGCTCGATAATGCAGCCAAGAGAAGTCTGTCTCCAACAAGGGAAATGCGATCCATCTGTGTTTCTAAATGCTAATCTCGGACGCTTCTCAAGACCGTTACTTGAGGGCTATTTCAGCAATTAAATAGGGGCTTGTAGCAAAGGTAAATCCCTTGCAGTAGCAGAGATATTCCGCTACCGCAAGGGATTTTGTCGGTCATATAGCTCCATTCTGCTTGCTTGATCAGAAGTATAAAAGAGGATTGCTTTCTCAATTGATTGCACAGAAGAAATCGTTTGATACTTCCGGAGAGTGGAAAACGGTTAAGCTCGGTCACATATTCAAAGAAAGGACAGAACGAGCAAAAGGAAATGAGACTCTGTTGGCGGTAACAATCAGCAACGGTGTGCAACGGAGAGACGAAATTGATCTGAAAGATAACTCAAGCGATGACAAGAGCAATTACAAATGTGTTTATATAGGGGATATTGCATACAACACCATGCGTATGTGGCAAGGCGCGAGTGGAGTATCTCCATATAACGGAATTGTGAGTCCAGCATATACAATAGTTACGCCAATCCGACCAGATCTGCATAACATGACATTCTGGGCATACTACTTCAAATATAGTCCACTGGTGCAGACATTCCAAAAGTTTTCACAGGGACTTACATCTGACACATGGAATCTAAAGTTTCCTCAGTTTTCGGAGATCACTGTTACTATGCCTCCTATATCTGAACAGGATAAAATTGCTGAATGCTTGTCCGTTTTTGATGAACATTGCAAATGTGAGGACGAAAAGCTGCAAGCACTGTTACAGGTTCGGACATCGCTATTGCAACAACTTTTTATATAAAGAGTTGCTGCATCAAGCCAACGCGAATCTGCAACAATCGTTTATATTCAAACTCAGCAATCTTGATTCTATTATCAATAGAAGAGATGAGTGCAGAATATGGCGTTGTTCTTCAATAGACGGCACAGGGACTTTAATATGCCAAAATGTGTTCATATTTATTGATTTGCCATCGCGTATTCCTTCGACAGAAATGCGAAGTTTGCTGTTGATGAACCAGTAAGATCTAAAGAAAGTATAGAAGAACAACGGAATAATTTCATTCCTTGCTCTCAAAATCGTATATGCGGGACTTACAACGCCCTCTTCGTTCACAATTTCCAGCCCACCCTCAAACGAGCGTAAATGAAGTATAAAGTCATTTGGCAATACTCGCTTGTAAGACGAAATCGTTGATTTATCGTAAGCAATTCTTCTATCTACACTGTCACGGGGCATTGTACCTTCTCCCTGCACAATGGTTAAGACAATTTTGTCTGAATATCCTTATCAGAGATTGGCATAAATAGCTCAGATATTTCCAACTCTGCCCATGTTTGCGGATATGAAAAATTTAGCTTTCTGCTGAATATCCCATCAACGACACCTCTTTTATACTTCTTGAGGGATTCTACCAACTGAGCTTGTGCGACTATTCTTGCATCAAGGACGCTGAACAGTGCTGATACTATGTTCTGCTCAGAAACAGAGGGAATTTGCACCTTTATCGTTTCTATCTGAGGATATTTCAAATTCCATGTGTCCGATGTCATACCTTGAGAGTTCTTTCTGAACTCATTGATCAGTTTCGTGCTTTTGAAGAGTGCTGCAAAATATCCATTGTTGATCTCTTGCTTGGGCATAAGAACGGTATATGCTGGACTTACAATACCGTCGCACGGAGAAATACCATTTGCGCCTTGCCACATTCGCATGGAATTGTAAACCATATCACCCTTGCGGACGATCTTATAATTGCTTTTGTCTTCGCTGGAATTGTCCTTGCCTTCAATCTCGGAACGGGGCTTGACACCATCGTTCATTGTAACAGACAGTAATTCCATGTCGGATGCTCCACGCTGACTTCGCTCTGCATAGATGTCACCAATGCGGCACTGTTTGTACTGTTCATCGAAGCCCGGAAAGCGGAGTTTCGGACGCTTCTCAAGACCGTTACTTGAGGATACATTTGCCATAATTATTTGCCCTCCACATCAAAGGGGAAATCAAGTCCCAGCTCATCGAAAAACGGTTTCAGTTGTGCGTCGATGTCTTTGATTTCAGCCTGAATATTGCGGATTTCTGCTGCAACAGCATTGAGGTCAATTTCCTCTTCCGGCTCAAAGGTATCAACATAGCGAGGAATGTTCAGATTGAATCCGTTCTCTTCAATCTCCTGCATAGTGGCAACATGGGCGTACTTATCGACATCCACACGATGCTCGTAGGTTTCGACAATCTTATCAATGTCGCACTCACGGAGGATATTCTGATTCTTTCCAGCTTCAAAGTCGTTGGACGCATCAATGAAGAGGATGTTATCAGAGTTGCCGTTGCGCTCCCTCTTGAGGACAAGAACGCATACCGGAATGCCCGTGCCAAAGAAGAGGTTTGCAGGAAGACCGATAACAGCGTCCAGCACATTCAGCTTTTGGATCAGGTGCTTACGGATCACTTCTTCGGCTGCGCCCCGGAACAGAACGCCGTGAGGCAGCAGGACAACAGCTCGTCCGTCTTCGTCCATGTGGTAAACCATGTGCTGCACAAAAGCAAAGTCAGCCTTGCTCTTAGGCGCAAGTTTGCCGTATTCATTGAAACGCTCGTCCTCCATGAAGTGCATATCAGCAGACCAATTTGCAGAATACGGAGGATTTGCAACCTGAACACGGAACTTCATATCTCCGAAGTAGTCATGCTCAAGCGTATCGCCATTGTAGATATTGAAGTTACGATACGGGATGCCGCGAAGGATCATGTTCATTCGGGCAAGGTTATAGGTGGTCGAGGTCAGTTCCTGACCGTAGTAGTTACGCACATTTGCATAGTTCTTGAGGCGTAGAAGCAGAGAGCCGGAACCGCAAGTCGGATCGGCTGCGTCCTTAACATCGGTCAAGCCAAGACAAGCAAGGCGGCACAGCAGCTCGGCAGGACCCGAAGGCGTATAGAACTCACCGGCTTTCTTACCGGCTGTGGCAGCGAACTGACCGATCAGATACTCGTAGGCATTACCCAACACATCAATCTTCGTGTCATCCACGCTGAAATTGATCTCGTCCAGCGAAGCATGATTTTCGCCATGACAGCACTTCTATCTTTAACGGTATGCCCCAGCTTCGTAGAATCAAGCTGCATATCGGAGAACAATCCGTCAAAGTCTTCCTGCGAATCGTTGCCGATAGTGGATTCCATCAGAGCGTTGATTGCTTTCTGCAAGACTCAATGTCGAAGGAACGGTTCTCAACCATCTTGACCATCTTGCGGAACAAATACTCCGGCTCGATGATGTAGCCGAGGTCACGCAGAGCTTCTTCTACGATGGCAGCCTTGTATTCTTCGTCATTCCAAGCATCCTCGTAGCTGATATTATCGTCTTTGAGAAGATTAACCATGTACTTCTCGGTCTTGTCGGAGAGGTAGTAATAGAAGATCATGCCCAAGATATAGTTCTTGAACTCGTATGCCTCCATGTTACCTCTCAGGCATTTGCCATCGCCCATAGTTTGTTGCAAAGCTCTTTCTGGTGAGCCTGAATAGAATTATCCATTGTTCTCTCTCCTATTGGTATTTCTCGGTGTGCTGCCGGATAAATTCGACGATCCGGTTGACCAAAGACCTCTTCTTGAGCAGCGGCATGGGCTTCTCAATCCGGTCACGGATGTTTCCTGCGTCCATTGTGCCGGAGAACTCATACTCAGAGATGATGTCCGTCAGCATGGAGGAATCAATATCCTCAGTCTTTGCGAAAGCAACGATCTCTTCTCGTTTTGCTTCATTTTCAAAGTCATTGTATGCAGCGTCAATCTCATCCGCGCTTTCAAGTCCAACAACGACACGATCCAAGAACGCTTGAAGAATTTCAACCTTGCGAAGCAACTGCGGATTATCCGTCCTGCTCAATTCTTCCTTGATGTGCTTGATGTCGTAGTCCTTCTGCTTCTTGTCATCAAAGTGGATGTTGCGGATCAAGTTCATGATATAGGCAACATTGATGCGGTCACTCTCCATGATCTCAATGCAGAAGTCCACATCATTCAGGACAGATACGACTTCTCGATCAGTTTTTTGCCGTGAGTAAAGCATCAGATACTTGCTCTTGTAGTCCTGATACTCCTGCTCGGACATGATGAGTGCATCCTGATCAAGCTGAACTCAATGAATGTCTGCAAAGATTGGAGGTATTTTGTCAGCTCACGGAAAGTGATGACAAACTTCTTCTGGTCATCCTCGCTCTGCATGGTATCGACGGACTCAGGGTAGAGTGCCACTTCCTTGAGCTTCATAACCATTTCATTGAACTTCTCAACAAAATACTGATAGCCCGGAACGACAATGCCGGAGGTGTCCTGACTCTTGGAGAAGAGCGTCAGCGCATCATCTGTCCGTTTCTTGAGGTTGCGGTAGCAAATGATGATACCAAACGGTTTTGTTCTTTCTCGACACGGTTCGTGCGAGAATAGGCTTGCAGCAGATCATGATACTTCAAATCCTTGTCCACATACAGCACAGAGAGCTGCTTGCTGTCAAAGCCGGTCAGGAACATATTCACGACAATGAGAATGTCCAGAGACTTCGTTTTCTTGCCTTTGACACGATCTGAAATATCCTTGTGATACGCAGAGAAGGTGTCGGTAGAGAAATTCGTGCCGTACATCTCGTTATAGTCCTTGATGATACGCTCCAAGGCATCCCGGCTATGCTCGTCCTTGCCCTCGGCATCTTCGTTCTGCCCATAGGAGAAGATACCGCTGATGTTCAGATCGTGTTTGATCTTCTTGAAGATGTCGTAATATTTGACAAGAGCTTCAATGGAGGAAACAGCAAAGATAGCCGTGTACTGACCATTTCTCGTTTTGGTCTTTGTGGTTTCTGGACGGATGTGGTTTGCAATGAGGGACATTCTCTCATCCGACATATAGAGTTCGCCAACATCAATCGCGTCAGCCAATGTCGGATCGTCCCAGTCAAAATCGCCTTCCATCGTCTTTATGTACTCAATATGGAAACCGAGGACATTGTTATCGAAGATAGCATCCTTGATCAGATAGTTATGCAAACATTCCCCAAACAGCATTTCGGTGGTCTGTGTGATCTTGCCCTCCGTCTTTCCGTTCACTTCAAAACGGGGCGTACCGGTAAAGCCAAAGAACTGCGCCTTCTTGAAATGCCGAACAATATCCTTGTGCATATCTCCGAACTGGCTGCGGTGGCATTCGTCAATGATGAAGACAACCTTTTCGTCACGATATGCGTCCATTACCTTTTCGTATTGAGGACGCTTAACGGCATTTGCCATCTTCTGCATCGTCGTGACAATGAGCTGCCGGTTCTTATCCTTCATTTGCCGCACAAGAATGTCTGTGCGATCGGTGACATCAACGGAACCAGCCTCGAACTTGTTAAACTCTTCGGTGGTCTGAGAGTCCAAGTCCTTACGGTCAACAAGGAAGATTACTTTTTTGATATTCGGGTTGGCTGCGAGAATCTGAGCAGTCTTAAAGGATGTCAGAGTCTTTCCTGCACCGGTGGTATGCCAGATATAGGCGTTGCGATTTGTGAGCGTAGCCTGCCTTATAAGGGATTCTACGGCATACACCTGATAGGGGCGCATAACCATCAGAATCTTATCCGTATCGTTCAGGATGGTATAGCGTGTCAGCATCTTGATGATGTGATCCCTTGCCAGAAAAGAGATTGAGAAGTCCTTCAGGTTGGTAATACGGATGTTGTTGAAATCCGTCCAGAAGAAGGCGAGGCTATACATCAAGTCCCTGTCGGAGTTGGCAAAGTATTTGGTATCAACGCCGTTGGAGACAATGAAAAGCTGAATGAAGTGATATAGTCCGTTATAGGAGTGCTTCTTATAGCGCATGACCTGATTGACCGCCTCTCGAATGTCAATCCCCCTGCGCTTTAACTCGACCTGAATCAACGGCAAGCCATTCACAAGAATCGTTACATCATAGCGGTTGACATACTTGCCTACAACCGTTGTCTGATGTGTAACTTGGAAGATATTCTTGGTGTGATCCTGATCGAAGAAGGAAAGGTAAACCTTCGTCCCGTCCTCACGCTCAAGGACAAACTTGTCTCTCAGAATTTTTGCGCTCTGGAACACGGACTTTCCAAGCATGAGGTTAAAGATACGCTCCCACTCTTTATCGGTGATAGGCGTATCAAGTTTGGGCGCATTGAAGGCTTCAAACTGAACTTTGAAGTTCTCCACCAATGCGTCATAATCAGGAATATCGACTGTGCTGTATTCCTGCTTGTTTAGCTGCTCTATGAATTGTTGCTCAAGAGCCGCTTCGCTCTGGTATGCCATATCTTCATCTCCAATACTTGAGGATCATTTTTGGTTGCCAACCGATCCTCATTTTATTCTATCACGGCTACTGTCCGATATAACGGACTCATTTTCGTCTTATTTCCAATGTCACATCGCCATTATCCGCAATGGACATTTGCATCGTTTTCAAATACTTATCCACAAACTGTTTCTGTTCCGAAGAACTCATTTCAATTCGAGTCGCTCTTAACGCCTCTGTGAACATCTCATAGATATTCAGCCGCACCGCCTGATCTATGTAATGATACATCTCTTTGAACAGTGCGCCGATCTTAATATCCTCTGCATTGCCGGAGTAGAAGTCATCAATGTAGCAATAGAATATACCGGCATTGACAAGTGCGTTCTTCAAATCCGGTCCGCAGTTTTCGCGCTCTATCATGACAAGGAACCGAGCCTCCGGTAAAGAAGAAATCAGTCCCCAATAGTCGGAGTCGCTGGACACCAAAATAAAGGAATCCACATTGTTTTTGTAATGCTCCTGACAAGTTCGGGCAATCAGCATCACATCGACCAGAGACTTGTTCTGCTTTACCCGTTCGGTCATCATGTGTTCGACCGGGATGTGGGTAAAACTATCCAGAATACGCCAAGCAGATGCACTATGCACATCATCAAACAGGATGATGGATGCTATCTTCTGTGTGTACTGATAGTCAAGATTCTTGAGCGTAGCGCAGAGCTTGTACGGATCAGAGTTTTCACAATCTACCACTACGACAACCTTTTCGCTGCTACCAATAAACTCGTAGATGCTTCCTTTAATGTAACTTCCAGCATCAGAAACTTTACTGTACTCTGTAAAGTAGTCACCGTTCATTTGATAAAGCAGCGTCACGAATTTTTTATCGTTATAGAGCAGATTACCGACATCCTCCGGTTCCCAGTTTATATACATCTGGTAAGGATAAAAGAGCAAATGAGCGTAATAAATATCTGCTGCTGCTTTTGTCCCTTCCTCTTTCAAGCCATCTGGCATGAGAAAGAGGTTTTTTACATACAGCCAATTCAGCCAAAGAGGAAATAGCTTCTTGCAATTATTGATCCGATCAGAAATCAGCTTGTTTATCTCAACGATATGCTGACTTAGCTTCGTGCTGGACTTCTTTATAAAACTAATGCCATCCGCATTTAGTTGTTGAAGGCTATCCTGCGGCACATATTCCGGCATACTGCTGATTGAGAGATAACTAAACTTCATGCGCTCGTTGATATGCTTGAAGTTTCTTTCAATCGCTGTCCTTATGATACACAAATGACGGATTATCCGTGCCGTTTTGTCTGCATCAAGTTTTTCGTATATCTCTATTTTGGGTGCTTCATGCTCATTATCAAAAATTCGTTTCGGAACACCAATCAAATATGCAACCTTAGAAACAATTTCATAGGTGCTGTCTTTGTAGGTGACTCGATCATCTGTGGGAAACGCCTCCGCTTCAACGAGGGCATTTTTCTCAGTCACAGCATTCTCAAGGACATCCATATATGCTCCTTTCGCTGAGGTATTTTTCTCTACGTATAACAAAATAGCCGCACGAAAACTCGGACCTACTTCTTGCCCGTTCGCACAGCTTCACATATATCTCCAATGTCACAATTCAAATAGTCGCAAATGCGCAGCAGAACAGAGAGAGCTACATCCTCGTTCTTATTGAGCTTACTCATCGTGCCGGGAGACAGCTCTATATCCTTGCGTAAAGTTGATTTTGGGATCTCTCTTTCAATGAGCATTACCCATAATTTCTTATAGCTTATCTTCATAAAAGCACCTCTCTCAAACGCTTATAGTGATATTCATTATATTATACACCAAACGCTTCAAATTTTCAATACGATGCTCCAAAAATTCAAAATATATTTCAATTTCATGGAGCGCATTACGAAGAAGAAAGCCTGAGCCGATTTATTCATACGGCTCAGGCTTTGGTGGTTATTCCAACTCGCTACTTTTGGCTTTTTCATGCTCCTGTGAAAGCGTTGGACTGAGGAAATCATCGACATTTGCCTTCATGGTATCAATCACTTTAGCCTCTTTTTTGAGCCTTGCTCGTTCGTCGTAGAGACGCTGCTGCTCTTCCAAAAGGCGTTGCTGCTCGGCTTGCAGAGACTTCATACTTGGAAGTTTTTCACCATCTTGCATAGCAAGCAATGTACTCTTTGCTGCTTCAAAAACGACAAGCTCTGCCTCGTGCGCAGCTCGAAAACTCTGCTTGTTCTTTGTCTTTGAGTAGGCATCATAGACCGGCTTGAGCTTTTGATAGGTTGAGATATTCTTGATAAGCGGCTGCACCTTTCGGAGCTGCGCTTCAACGACTTTCAAGTCAGCGCCGGTACGCTCATAAGAACTATGGATGTCTTCGACTTTCTTTTCAAGATCGGCATATTGAAGCAGCTCGTTCTCAGTGAGGTAATTGAGCGTTCTGGCGGCTTCTTTGAGAATCTTGATCTTCATAGAATGCTCAAAGCCCTTACTGTCGATCTGCTTAATTCTGTTTTGAATATCGCTGATGAGAGAGATGTTCTTCCTACCGTTCTGCATCTGCCGTCTGCGGGCATTGCGTCCTTGAATGCGTTCCTTGATCCGGTCCTCGGTGTAGTTATCTCCGATGGTTTTTGCACGGGTGAAACGCTCTTGCCCTTCGGCACGGAAGGAGATGTATTTGACGGTTTTGATTTCATATCCGGCGTCCTGCATCAGCTTCAAAAACTCATCGTAGTCCTTTGCTGTGATCACACAGCGATCAATGGTCTGCTTGAGTTTTTGCTTCCAACTTGTACCGCGTTTGGCTTCGGTGTATTCCTTGTAGTCCATGCCTTTTCCCTGAGAGGGAGGAATAACTGACAGCCCGTGTTCAGCACATATCTCATCACTGAGATGCCGCATCTCACGATAGGTTTTCTTATTGCTTCGGTACGCATGGAAGTCAACATAGTTGACAGCGTTAAAGATAATATGATTGTGGCAATGCCCCTTGTCGATGTGCGTTGCAATCACATACTCGTACTTTCCCTTGAGCCATTCGTCGGCAAACTGCTTACCGATTTCATGCGCTTGTTCCGGCGTGACTTCATCAACCGCAAAGGATTGGATCAGATGTCGGGCGATCACCTTCGGCATCTGCATTCCTTGTTGAGCAGCAAGATTTCTTGTCCACTCAAATTCCTTCGCTGCGGCATCGCTGGCAGCGCAACCATAGGAAGAGACATAGAGCTGGTCATCTGTTTTCTGCGGATCAAGAATGTATGCGAGAGCCTTGTTCACAGTTCCTCGGATTGGCTTGATTTTAGTAATCGCCATATCTCAGCCTGCCTTTCTTTCAGCTCTGCAACATCGTCCTCATAGAAGTGTCCTGTGGAGTTGATTCGGCGGCAAATGTGGTTGATATTTGCCGCTGCGCGAGATACTGCTGCGGCAAGTTTCTTCTGCTGCGAGTAGTCCACTTTGATGATGTAACCGTCAATCGCCTCTTGCGAAGATACGCTCCCATGTTGTTTGTACCAAGCTGTTTCATCTTTCCTTTGATAATCCGTTTCTCGTCATCTGAAACAAAGAAGAGTATCTGATTTGGTCGTGTTCTGTTTGCCATAAGCGGTTTGTCCTTTCGTAAAGATAGAGGGTTTGGGAGACATCCCAACAAGCATTTTCGGGATTAAGGGGAGGGTTTCCTTAATCCAAAATCGCCGTGTGTATATACACCGGCTGTGCTTGCTAATCTCCCAAATCGTATTCCCCGAAGATTACTCCGTGAAATGTCCCTTCACTTTACAACGGACACAATAAGAGCGTTTGTTGAGTACCGGATTTCAAAAAAGTCAAAAAATCATTGGATTTCCCATGTAAAAGCCACTGTGTCTGTCACATCAATATCATCTGGTTCAATCTCAGGTGCGGCACACTTGCTCATCGCCATGAGAGGCTGAATGCAGTCTTCGACCTCATAGCTCGTTCTGGAATACACATTGAGTTCGCCCCAGTTGTAGTCGATATTGAGTAGTTGTCCAAGCGTACCGCCTGATGCTTTGCAAAGAATCTCCGCCTTCGCTCTGGCATTCTCCGTCGCATTGATCAGCAGTTCTTCGCTGACTCTTGCCGGGTTTTTCACGGTGAACGCAATGCTGAGTTCCGGCTTCGCACCGCATTCTGCAATCGCAGAAATAACCTGTGCAAGCTGCTTGCTGTCGAAGTTAAAGGCAAGTTTCAGGCGATAGTTGCAAGCATACCCGGCAAACTCTCGCTTGTAATTTCCTTGCCGATCCTTGACGTTCTCGTACTTTGTCTGGACATCAAAGCTCGTGGTTTTCAAGTCTTCTTTGCGATACCCAACGCGGACAGCGACACCATGCAATTTTTCAATCTTCACGGCAGCTTCCGACATTGCACGGTCATAGGATTCAGATAAGGTTTCAATGTTCAAGGAGAGGATGATGTAATCCGGTCTTGCGGAGACATTGCCTGTCCCTTTTACGGTGATCGTTTTCATTGCTTTCTCCCGTCCTTTCTGGAATTGAAGTCCTCATCAATACGCTTTTTCCAATTCGTACCCAGCGGTACGCTGCAACGGACGGCGGAAACCGCTTCGCTCAGAACCTCATAGTTGAGCTGCGTTCCCTCGTGGTCAGAGTGGTAATTGACCGCTCGGTCTGCTCCGATTCCAAAATGCTTTGCCGTCTCAACTGCATCAATGTTTGCACCGAGGAATAGAAACTCCCAGCCGTACTTTTCCTTCTGCCGCTCAATCATCTTCTTGACCTTCTCGCTATCATAACGGCGGCTTCCATTCTCCATGCCGTCGGTCGTGATGACAAACAGCGTGTGTTCAGGCACGTCCTCAATTCTTGCGTACTTATGGACATTCCCAATGTGATGAATTGCTCCGCCGATAGCATCCAGAAGGGCGGTGCAGCCACGAACAGAATAGTCCTTGTCGGTCATCGGCTCGACCTTTTGAACCGGTACGCGGTCATGAATAACCTCGCTCACGTTGTCAAAGAGGACGGTAGAGATCAATGCCTCGCCGCTCTCCTTTTTCTGCTTTTCAATCATGGAGTTGAAGCCTCCGATGGTGTCTGCTTCCAGCCCGCTCATAGAGCCGCTGCGATCAAGGATGAATACGATCTCCGTCAAGTTCTTTCTCATGTTCAGTACCTCCGCATATAAAAAATATGACTGCTTGGCGTCTCACCTTACAGTCATATTGTACTTCGATATTCACTTCGTTTGGTCGCATGGCAAGCGACATTATTCTAAGGACGAGAATATCTCTCCGTCAATGCTTAGAACGTCATCCATCGGAATCTTCGAGCCGTCCTGCATAGTGATCCGCCGCTCAAAATCATCGACTTTTTTGACCGTACCGACTGCTGATACATATTTGCCGCCAGCCTTCCGCTCATCAGGCTGGAAGTAAGTAATGGTGACTTCCGGTTTGTCATCGAGGGCATCCATGAGAAGCTGATACTTCATGTCCAATGCAGTCAGTGCTTCCTCGTCAAGCTCAATCCTTTCATCGGTCAGACGCCCGGTTTCTATGATTGCAGCATCGTAACCGGTGAGGGCAGCGAAGGGAGCGAACTGCGCCGCCCGATCTGACATCGGCATCTGCGGACGAGTGGGAGAGACATGATGTGGAAGGTTGATAATGTCCTCGTATTGATTCAATCGGTTGCCTCCTTTGTAAATGCAAGGTCAGATAGATTTTGAAGGTAAACCATATCTACAACTGAATGCCGCACTCAAAAATCGGGTGATCATAATTATCTGTAAAAAACTTAGGAATTATATGTGAGCGCACAAATCCGCATTTTTCATAAAACGGAATAGTCAACGGGCTATCACCCGTACCTACTTGCAAAATCTCAAATCGCCCACTGTATTCTCGTGCAATAAAGCTGATCAGCATTTTCGCATAACCCTTGCCCTGAAACGCAGGCTCCGTAGCAATGTTTTTTATTTCAAGAATACCGTTTCCTTCATCTGTCACAACGCACTCACACTTTACTCCGTTGTCTTCAAGGACATACATTCGTCCTCTATCAAGATAGCGGTCTATCATGGATTCCTGCTCGTCAGCTAATAATAGTAAATTCAGATATTCTTTCTTGTTCTCGGTTATCTCTTTTATCATCATGCTTTCCATAGCCATTTTCTTATGCCTTATGTCCTCCGATCTGAGCATTCCGATCCTTTGCCGTTGCGCCTTCTTCAAGATTCATCGCCTTGAGGATGGCGTTCTTTCCGTACTTCTTTTTGATGGCAAGAGCCGCCTTCTGGATTTTTCTCTCGCGCTCCAATGCAGCATCCTCGGCTTTCTGCTTTTCCTCTTCGGCGGCATAGTCCGTGAAGAGGTCAAGCTGGACAACCCCGTCATTTTTCTTCGGCGCGTCCGCTTCCGGCAGGACACGATTTGCAACAACGTACATACGGCGGACAAGCAAATTCTTGTCCACAATCCGGTCGAAGAGTTCTGACACAGCACACATTATTTTGCGCGTAGATGATGTGTGACTGTCGAGGTTGATAGAGCCATGCGCCTGTTTGGGAATTTCCCGCCCATAGGGATCTTTCTCGACTGCGCCGTGATACCTTGCCCGCCGCGCTGGGTCGGTCAGGTTCTCAATGTCATAGCCAACGGTAAGAACCATCTGATCGGTGACAAGTCCTTTGTCTACCAAGTCCAGCACAAGCAAGTCCGTCATTTCCCGTACAACCAGCCTTGCTTTCTCCGGCTCATAAGGACAGTGCAAAACCTGACCGGAGCTGAGACTGTTGGAACTGGACGGTATGCCTTGATTGCCTCAATGGTGGTCGGCTCCCAGCCCCACGCATGGTCGATGAGCAATTCCGCATTCTTGCCGAAGAGTTTATAAAGCAAGTCCTCATTCCGCTCAGAACAGAGGGCAACATCGCCCATCGTGAACATCCCGTTCTGTTCAAGTTTCTTGGCAATGCCTCGACCCACGCGCCAAAAGTCCGTGAGGGGCTGATGCGTCCAAAGCTCACGCCGGAACTTCATCTCATCCATCTCTGCAATGCGGACGCCGTTCTTGTCGGCGGGGATGTGCTTCGCCACAATGTCCATTGCCACTTTGCAGAGGAAGAGGTTCGTGCCGATTCCTGCGGTTGCTGTGATGCCGGTTGTCTCAAGCACGTCGAGGATAATCTTCATAGCAAGGTCATGGGCGGAGAGCTTGTAGGTGTTCAGGTAGTCCGTCACATCCATAAACACCTCGTCAATGGAGTAGACTACGATGTCCTCCGGTGCGATGTACTTGAGGTATACCTGATAGATGCGGGTGCTGTACTCCATGTAGTACGCCATCCGGGGCGGTGCAATGATGAAGTCAATCGCCAGAGACGGCTTTGCTTGCAGTTCCGAGAAGAAGTGTGATGTGCCGTCCAGCTTGTGTCCCGGCGCGTCGTGCTGCCGTCCGGCATTCGCTTCCTTCACGCGCTGCTTGACTTCAAACAGCCGTCCGCGTCCGGAGATACCGTAGCTCTTGAGGGAAGGCGTGACGGCAAGGCAGATGGTCTTGTCCGTCCGGCTTTCGTCCGCAACGACGAGATTTGTGTCCAGAGGATCTAAGCCGCGCTCCCGACATTCCACGGAGGCGTAGAAGGATTTCAGGTCGATTGCAATGTAGGTGCGTTGTTTCATCTTCTAAGCCTCCTTCATAGTCAGATCAGGCTCCTATTAAGCTCTGGTCAAAGGCAAACAGAGCCTCGTTAATCTCAAAGACGTTATAGTTTCCATGCTCCACGAAATACTCCACGATGATGTCAAACTTGTTTGAGTGGGAGAGCGCAAAGCCCGCCTTCATGAGCATATCCTTCATTTCTGTAAGCGGCAGCTCAAGGGCAATGGAAAACGCAATGACCGTGGACTTGGAAGGCTTGTAGGACTTGTCCGAGCGGATCTTCGAGAAGAGTTTCCGGTCAATATTTGCCTTCTTGTAGCACTGTGCGTCCGTCATGCCGCGTTCGCCAATCTTCCGCAGAAGCATCTCGGAAAAGCTCTCGTCGATCTGTTCCAGTGCATCGTCAAGAGTTGCTGCCTGTTCGGAGCTGACTGCCATAGGAGCTGTGAGCTTTTCAATAGCTTCATCGCAAACGGATGACTCGCAGGGCATCGGCTCGTCCATCCGGAAGGCGTTCATTCTGCGCAGCCGCTCGGAACGGCTGTCGGTATGCTCGTCCACATAGCGGTCATCTATGTACGCTGCAATATCAGAAAACAGCTTGCCGCTGATCTGATAGGCTTTACGGTCGAAAATGACAATGTACACCGCCATTTCGTTTTCAAGAAGGAAGCTGCTGATGGTGTCAATCGCAACCTTGAGAGCCTGATCCTTCGGATAGCCAAAAATGCCAGAGGAAATCAGCGGGAACGCAATCGATTCGCATCCGTATTCCTTCGCCAGCATGAGCGATGTCCGATAGCAGGAGATCAGCAGTTCGCGCTCACGATGCCGCCCGTCATACCAGCGCGGACCGACTGCGTGAATGACATATTTGCAGGGCAGGCGATAGCCCTTCGTGATTTTTGCGCTCCCGGTTTTGCAGCCGTGTAGCGTTTCACATTCCGTCAGCAGCTCCGGTCCTGCAGCACGATGAATGCAGCCATCCACGCCGCCGCCACCCAGCAGCGACTCGTTGGCAGCGTTGACGATGGCGTCCACCTTCATTTTTGTGATGTCATTTCTGACGATTTGAAGCGGCATGATCAAGCCCTCCCATTCGGTTACTTCGCGCCGGTCAGCAGTTTGTCCAGCGGGATTCTTTCCGGGTATTTTCCTTCGGTCAGAATGTCATATAAATACCTGTTATCCAGAATCATATCATCCGGATAAGCTGCCAGTTTGCCTTTTTCCTGAAAAACACTTTGAAGATCAGGAAGTTCATGATCGCCCCAATTACCGGCGTGGTCATGCCGAAAGCCTCGGTGTGAGAGAAATGGCATCCTGTTTTGGTTCTTTTCCCTTCAAAGGTGATGAACGCCGTTTTCTTGTCGCTCCGGAATACAATGCGGAAGTGGTTCTCATCCTGTTCGCATTCCGTAATTGTGCCGGTCACATCGTAGTCCAGCCCCATGACGATCTCGCGGAAGCGGATCTTGCTTCCTGCGTTATAGTTTCCGTTATAGAGATTGCATTCGATGTGGTAGGGACTCCATTTCACAAACTCTTCCTCAAAGTTAGCAGTCCATGCTTTTAATTTTTCATAGGAAGCCGGAATCTCTATCTGCTCTGTAAGAACAATCATTGTCAGTTTCTCCCATTCTGTCAAAGCGGCATCGGTGTCCGGGCGATCAGAATGACCGCCAGAATCGCGCCCACAAATGCCGCAGCCCCTATGACCGCCAACAACTTTTTGCTGAGGTGCTTCTTCGCTGCCTTGCAGATCAGCGCGGCGCAAGCTATGCAGATAGCCGCCGCCACAAGTGCAATGCCCAGCGTTTCCCATAGCCAAGATAGTTCATATAGAATTTTCATGCGTTCATCATCTCCTGTTCGTTAAACTGGAAGTTGACATTCCGTAATCAGTTTTTTGTCGGTGCAATGATTACCTTACAATTTGAACAATAATGCGCTTCCGCTTTATATCCATTCGTTTTTAACGGTTTGAACTGATTGATTAGGGGAACTCCCTGTTCTGCAATTGAAAAAGAGAGAACCGATGGTCTTTCTCCGTTCGGAATCCATTGCACAGGCTGTCCCCGTTAGGATATAGCCCAGCTGCATTTCTTCTTGGCAATATGGACATTTCATAGTACATTCTCCTCTGCAACTTCTGATTTATACTCTTCTTAAAGTCCAAGTCCTTCAACCCACGCCGCAAGCTCCTGATGCCCGACGCTGCCCTTGAAAACCTTGCCGTCCATCAGCTTTGCACCTTTGCAGCTCGGCGCAAGGCGCTCGTTCACCTTGCCAATGCCGCTTCCTCCGGAGGTTGCAAACGGGATGATCGTCTTGCCGGTCAGATCATAGCTCTCAAGGAACGTATTGATAATCTCGGCGCGACATACCACCAGATCGGAAAACCCACAAAGATTGTGTCGTAGTCCTTCATGTTGTCCCGCTTGACGCAATCTCAGGACGGGAGGCAGGATCGCTCATCTCAATCGTGCTGCGGGCTTTCTTGTCCATCCAGTTCAGATCAGCTTCCGTGTAAGGCACCTTCGGCTCGATCTCAAAGATGTCCGCGCCGATTGTCTCTGCCAGCGTCTCGGCAACCTTCGCGGTCACGCCGGACGCAGAAAAATATGCTACAAGTTTATTACTCATTGTGTTCTTCCTCATCAATCTTTTCATTTCCTTCATTCAGCATGAAGTATAGCAGTGCTTCCAGCAATGTTACCATATAGTGAAGCGACCAGTTTTCATCCGGTTCTTTTGCCATCTTATCAAGTACGGCTCGAAAAGCCGTGGTACGGTCAATCCTTGTTTCCTCATCAATGCGGTCAAGTATGTCCTTCATTTTCAGAGCGAGTTCCTTTTCCTCGTTAGAAAGCTCCGGTATGCCAAGTAGCGCAGATAGTTTCTTGTCCTGCATAATAGCATCGCATTCGATGTATGACTTGTGTTCGGCTGACATCAATTCTTCAAAGTAGTTGATAAAAATATGAACGCGAATGCCACCTTCTTCCTCCGGGGAGAAGCAGACGGTTTGCGACTTTTCTGCAATTTCTTTCAAAAATGCAAGGTCTTCTGAGTCATCGAACTCCGCAAACGGAAGAAACATATTGATTTCCGCGTGCCAACGATGATAGTCCACGATTCCCTTGATATACCCGCGGTGTTGCTTGACAAACGCATCACAGCGTTCCAGAAGATACTCGTAGTTCTTCTTGTCCTCCGGTACAATGATCTTTGGTATCTTGTCCATTGCTTCGGAGTACGCTTTCAGCATACCCCCATTGACCGCGCGGTCAAACACCTCATCGCACCATTTATCGTATTCGGCAGACTCGGTTTCCCGGTAATCCTTCTCAAAGATAATATCGTCCATTGCGTTACCCCTTTATGATTTTCTCAAGCTGCATTTCGGTCGCGTTAGGCAGACGTGATTGCAGATGTTTTAGAATGCGCTCTTTGGATTCCTGCGGGTCTCGCTGATATGCAGATGTGATAAGGTCGTACCCGAAAAGTTCTTCCGGCGTCGCATACTCTGCGACACCCCAGCCATAAGGTCTTCCGTATCTGTCCTGCATATAGACGAAATCCGCGATGCAGACATAGCTCTGCATTTGCAGTCTCGTGATACACGTCTCAAAGCCGGTGTTGCCGCCCCTGCGGTAGTTCAGAGCATCTTTCAGCCGTTTGGAAAGCACCCTGCCTTCACCGGCTATGGCTTCATAAAGTTCCTTGTCCTTGTAGGACGCCAAGCCGTCATCCCAACGGGCGTCAAAGTCATAGCCGTCACGCCGGAAGTTCGCAAAGTCCGGTATCCACTCCCGGCTCACAAAGCCAGCCTTCTTGTTGAAAATCTTGCCGTAGAGACATTTGCCGCTCCGCGCAGCCGGTCCTTTCCATTCCCACGGACCATCTACATCATCCGCAAACCATAACTCAGGTGGGCAAAGTTCCTCGATGGAGAAGCGTGAATCTCGTTCCGAAAGAAGGGCAGGAAGCCGTATTGCTCGACGGCAGCAATCAGATCATCACTGCTCCGCAGCAATGTCTTTTTCTCATTCTCTTTCATTCCATGTACTCCAAGCCTTCCTCTGCACACCAGCGGATCGCAAGGTCCCGGTACGCCTCCGCCAAATAGTCATACCAACGCTGTTCCAGCCCGTGATAGCGCACAGACTGTTTGAATCGGCGGAACGCGCCTTTTCCCCGGATAGCATAGGCAAGTTCCTTCTGCACCTTTCCGAGAGAGAGCTGGTCAACGAAATCCTCCATGATGCGGTATTGATGAATCTCATACTTGGTCGGAAAGCGAAGAAACCGCTCCGGCGTATCTTCTATTGCGGCGGCAAGAGCTTTGTCTTCCTCCGTCATATCAGTCACCAATGGATCGGCAAGATAAACGGTCTTGCCGGTCTTTGCGTCCCAGAAGCTCGTGAAGACTTCATTTGCTTCTTCGATTGCCTGAATGACCTGTTTTAATGGGATCGTCATTTTCCGCAGCACCTCTTGTATTTCTTCCCGCTGCCACAAGGACAGGGATCGTTGCGCCCGACCTTCTTCTGCTTCTCCGGCTGGGGAGCGGAGGGCTTGATGTCTGCAAGCTGTTTCAGAAGGTCAAAGCGCAATGCCTCGCTGGGCAGCTCCATTGTGAGGATCTGCTTGCGGAAGTCCTCGATGTCCATTTCGCCGGTTTGGAGGGATTTTCGGATGTTCGGACCCAGAGAGAGCGACTTGAAGCGTTCCTCCGGTGGCGTCATCGGCATCATCTCATCCGGTGTGTAGCCACGGTTGCAGGGCATCCGCGTCGTATTGCTGAATTTGCTGTAAAGTTCAACAAACCAATTCATGTCCCGATCAGACCGGAAGCGGATGTTCCTTTTATCGAAGTGACTTAGAACGCCCTCCACACTGCCCGAAACAGACCGGACGCCGTAGAGAAGATCGTCAAAGGCGTCTTCCAGTTTGTCACCGCTCAGACCAACCCGTTCTTCCATGAAACGGCGGAGCGCAGCCTTTTCCGGAGTGTCCTCGCAGTAGAAGGGACCATCGTATTCCAGCAGATGCTTCTTGTCCGGCACATAATAGGGCTTATCCTGCTGGCTGCGCTTCGTCTCTATGAAAAGGTCGATGGAATCACCAATCAGGGTGACATCAATGATCTCGCGGTCAAGCGGCTTTGTATGCCTGACATCCGTGTAAAGCTCATCCCCGCCCAGAATGTAGTAGCCCTCGCACTCATGACGGGCAATCTCTGCAAAGGCAAGAAATTCATCTTCCGTTACCAGCTTCGGGCTGAGGGAGAAGACAATCTCCTTTGCCTTGTGCAGCGGGATGATACCGTAGAGATTTGCCATTGCATTGAAATATTTGCGCAGAAGGCGAGAGGTCGTGTCCTTCAGCGGGATTTCCCGATACCGGGCGTTCAGCTCCCGGCGTGTGTATTCCTCCGGAAACTCAATGTACTGTTCCTTGCTCACGACTCTTCTTCCTCAATAATTCCGTAGTCAATCAGTATGTTCTCTTCGGCGTACTTCGGGTAGACAATACCCATCATCTCATACCGGTAACGCCTCACCCGGCGAAACGACTTGATCGGCTCCGGTGCGTATGCGGCAGTCTCGCAGTGCGCATACTCCGGCATTTCCGCAAGATCATCCCGAACGGCACGGATAAGCGCATCTGCCACATCATCAATGCTCTTGCCGGTTTCCACGGCAACCAGCTCATGCTTCCGGACTGCCTTGTCCAGATCCCCGGGGGAGCGAAACAGCTTGTATTTCATATCATTGCCCGTCCTTTCTCTCTATCGGTCTGTCTATTCTTCCTGCAATCTGTTCTTTAGGGACGCAATCATCGCTTGCGCGGCAATGCTCAGATACAACACTCCAATTTCATAAATAAAGTCGCGGTCAATCTCGATAAAGCATTCCCTAACGTGTGTAAAAACCAAGCCCAGCAAGTCCATGTACAACGGATCATCAAAGGGCTTGAACCGTGCAAACTTGCTTTTAGCAGCGTCCCATGTCATGGACGCTTCGCCCTCAGCACTGGTCATTGCCTCGCAGAGAATCATGCTGACGCCCATTTTCCCGTTGCCGGTCAGGAGTTCTCCTTCGTAATAGCTGAGAAGGTCTTTTTTGCGCCGAAGCGGAATCATATCACAGTTGTCATCCAGCTCAAATGCGATCAACTCCGCAGCGAGTTCCCGCCAGACTGCATATCCGGCGTTAATGGTTCCGTCTTCTTCGCGGCTGATGGTATCGTCCATGCAGTATTGCTCATAGAAGTTATCTTCGTCAAGCTCGTTGCGGATGCAGAAGATATGCGCCAGCTCATGCAGAAGAATGTGTTTTAACACTGCCGGATGACGCTCTATGTCTGTCCGCAGCAGGATTCCGTCAACGCCGTCTTCTTTGCCGATGAAGGCAGAGGCATGAAAGTCGAAATAGCCATCCTCTTTGTATCGGTCTTCCAGCCGGTCAGGGAAATACTGCTTGCAGAACTGCTCAAAGACTTCCTGCTGATTTTCCGTCTGAAAGCAGCACAGCACAAGGTTGTCCTCGCTGAACTCCGTTCCCAAGCGTTCGTTAAAGATGGAAGCAGCATAGAAAAGGGCTTCTTTGTAGTCGTTGTTGTTCATCTAATTACGATCCTTCATCCTCATTCATCCCTCCGGTCTGACATTTTTCAGGAAGTCAGAGTGCGTACATACGGCAAGTTGAGCTGCCAGCCCATGCGGTTCAGCTCGTTGAGCTTGATCAGCATCAGGTTGATGTTTGTCCCCATTGCAGCAGATAGCTGAACCACATCGTAGTCCTGCTTCATCAGGTCAATCAGCTCATCATCGTCAATGATCAGGTGGGAGGCAAACGCATTTGCCTCATATTCGTGTTTTGTGCGCATATCGAACAGCACGAACTCCGGAAGCGGTTCGTTTCCTTTGGCAAGATCGCGGTGAAAGGTATCATGCCCGATCTCGTGACCGCAGACCATTTGCATGATCAGATACTCCATATTGGAGTTCAGAAGAATATGCCGCTCTTTATGGCGGTAGGTGTACATTCCGAGCAGATCGTTCAGATTGTCAAGGAAATGGAGATGAATGCCCAGCTCACGGGCAATCTTCAAGGTATCTCTTGTTCCGCAGCTTTTGACAATGCTGTTCGCCTTTTTGTATATTTCCTCGGAGCGAATTATCACGGGAACTTCACCCCTTTCATGTTGAAGACAGTCAAAGTAAATCCGTCGGGAAGCCGAGATGCAGACAGTTATTCCTCTGCGTCCGTCTCGGTCTTCTTGTATTTCTTCGGCGTGTATTTCTCAACATTCCGGGCTTTGGATTCCCAATATATATCCTGCAACGCCTTCATCACCGCATCCTTATCCTGCTCGGACAGCGTACCGCCCGCAAACAAGCCGGACATCCCTTCAATCAGGTCCTTTGCCTGTTTCATGCCACGAGAGCCGTACTGCTCGGATGCCTGAACCACAAACTCTTCGTCCTCGGTCAGCAGATAGTTCACATCCACCTTGAAGTATTCCGCGATTTTTCTGTATGCGTCCTTGGTGCGGGGGAAGGAAATACCGTTCTCGTACCGGGTAATCATACGTCTGTTGATCCCCAGTGCGTCGGCTACTTCCTGCTGGGTCAGCTTCCGCTTCTCCCGTTCAGCCTTGAATTTCTCTCCAAACGTCATTTTGGTAATCACTCCTGTTCACAAAAAGTTTGCGACATCAAATTGCGCAAGTCTATTGACAAAGGCACTTGAAGTGCGTATAATAATGACTGAGCAATCCAACTACTCATAGTATATCCTGAATTGCTCATCCTGTCAAGGGGCATGAGTAGTTGTACACGAAAAAGTTACATCTTTTGAGCAGTTCAAATGGACAGGCATTTATGCTGCCGAAGATCATCCGTACCGGCATACACCGGTATGAGGGAACAGGAGTGAGAAAAACGCAAATGGCTACACAGTACAGAAAGGCATACGTTCCGGTTACGCTGGATGTGGACAAGGAAGGGGCAATCCTCCCTCGCCTTATCTGGTGGGACAACGGTGTAATCTTTCAAATCGACCAGATTCTTTACAAATGCCGCGCCACATCCAAAAAGGTTGGGGGCGGAGGCATCCGTTACACAGTTCAGATTCGCGGAAAGGAGTCATTTCTTTTCCACGAAGGAGACAAGTGGTTCGTCGAAGCAAAGGAGGACAACTGCTCATGATTTTATCCCAGCGCCAACTTGAAGAAATTGCAGCCTCAACAACGAAGGACTTCAACCGGTTCTTTTTCGGGGATGAGGCGGACAAGCCCGACCGATCAGCTTTGCCAACACCCATTGATCAGTTTGCAAAGAACTATCTCGGTCTTCGCGTATCATTCGCCCGTCTCTCGCCGGACGGAAGCATCTGCGGTGTCACTGCCTATGCCGACACTGAGTACAAGATCACGGAACTTGGTATTACGCGCACACTGGCTTTGAAGCGTAATCAGGTCATCTTGGACGAGAGCTTCATTCGATCCGGCAACGTGCAGCGGCTCTGCGCCAAGCGCAGATTTACCCTTGCCCACGAGTGCGCCCATCAGATTCTCTTCCAACTGGAATCGGAAGAGGTAAAGGCGTCCTGCGAAATGAAATATTCCGCACGGACAGCCTATACGCCGCGAGAGCTGAAAACCCGCGAGGACTGGAACGAGTGGCAAGCAAATGTCTTGGGCGCGGCGATCCTGCTTCCTCAAAAAGAGGTTGACCTGGCAATGCGTCGGTTTGCAGAAACGCCGCTGATCAATTACGAGGGGAGGTATTCGTATGGTGATCACTTAACGCTGCGCCTTTTCTGCCGCTTGTTCGGTGTCTCCAAGACAACAGCGTCTATCCGCCTTCGTCAGCTCGGCTACATGGTAGATCGTCCATTCAGTGAGTATGTTGACCCATTGGAGGTGTGGTAATGAAGAGAGCATCCATTCGGGTTCAGGAACCGACGCCGGAGCTGATCGAAAAAATCCACAGGGCAAGAGTTGCCATTTCCCAGCAGAAGCCCCGATACCTGAAATGTCCGTATTGTCAGCATAATGCCATTGCTGTCTACGAGGACACGAGAGGTCATGTAGAATCCAAGTGCAAGAAATGCGGGCGGATCACCGTCTTCGATGTGCTGAACATGAGAAGACTGCGCCCGCGTACCAAGTAAGTACCGAGTAAGAACCAGAGGACAAGCCTCTGTTCTAAAATAAAATATATGTCATAGCTGAGCTGTGGAGCCGCCTGATAGGTGAAGTCATCCTAATGCCGCATGAGACAGAGTTTAATTGCTCTGTTTTATCGGCATGGGATTCAAACCTCACCGTCATGCGGCTCTTTTTCTGTCTTCACCCTTCCCACTGCTCCCGCGCAGCGGAAAGGATGAACAATGAAAACACCCAAGACTCCTATCGAGTTCGACTACGACCTATGGACTACGGAGGACGGCAAGTGCATGGTGCGTGTGAAACGAACCGGCGAAGTTTCCGAGGTTGACCGCAAGATTATGAGAATCCTCCGCGCAGAGGAAAAGCGGATCAGACGCTCGTATGGCACTGACAACACCTCCGAGGATGAGGACGGCGCGGAGAAAAACTCTGATACCGTGCTGTCCCTTGATGCTATGCCGGAGGACGATGTGAAGTCCGCTGCATGGCTGGCAGACTCCCGCGACTGCATGGAGGAACTGATCACCGCCCTCAAAGAGAAGGAGCTTCTTTCCATTCTGACCGAGAAGCAGCGCGAATTGTATCTTGCGATGACCCGTGAAGGGCTGACTCTTCGAGAGTTTGCCCGAAGGAAAGGCATCGGCATCAGAGCTGCATTTGACCTCAAAGCAGCGGTGCAGAAAAAATTTCAAAGAATTTTTTGAGCGGTACTCAACAAACGGCAAAAAGATGTCCGTTGTAAAGTGAAAGGGTCAATCAGACCACTTCACTGCTCCTTGAAAACTGAATAGTTCAGTGCTGCGGATCTTTCCGCTTCTGCGAAGCAACACAGCTTCCGACGCCAAGACCTCCCGAAAGGGAGTGAGCGACCTCCGGAGAGCTATAACAGTCGTGTGGTGCGGCTGCTTGCGACGATGCAGATGCCGGGTATAATGATACTTCCGTCTTTTTCTTTGAATGGACGGCTCGGAGCGATCCTCGGAGGGGTGAGAGTCCCATGATACCGATTGACCATTGGTAGTCCGCAGCATTCCCGGAACTGCATAGTTCTTCTGGCAGGGGCGCGAGCTGCAAATATGCTGGACAACGAAACAAACCCAAAAGAAACTTAGTATATAGTTTCAGGATGAAAACTATGTGGCAGAGTGTCTTCACAAGATGCTCTGCCATATCCTTTTGTCCTGAATATTTTCACGAAACAGGAGGTGCTTAGAATATGATGGGCATTGAAACAATGAAAAACGTCAGCCCGAAAACGGTTGACCGAAGCACACTCGTTCAGAGAAGCAGCGTCCGGCTTGATCCTGCGGCACCGCGAGAGGACAGGCTGAGGGAGTTCATCAAGCAGATCAGAAATCCTTATTGTTATCTGGACGGGAAGACAGTGGTGAAGATCAGCTTCGCCGAGACGGACACGACAATGGAAGATTGTCTGGAACACTATCTGAGAGGTCTTTGATTTATGAACAGTCTGAATCTTTTCACCTGGTTCTATGGACAAGCGATTGAGCCTGTGGTATAATGAAATCGGTCAAAAAAAGAAGAATACGGATTAAGCCGCTTGCCCTGATGGTCATGTGGCGTTTTCGTGTTTCTCTTCATAAGAGTTGAAGCAAGCCTTCGTCTTTCTGATTTGATGTACCACACCAAACAGAAAAACGGAGGTTATTTTTATGCCAGATAAGGTTTACCGCACGGCGATCTACTGCCGTCTGTCCCGTGAGGATGGAGACAAAGTAGAAAGCAACTCCATCGCCAGCCAGAGAGCCATCTGCGAGGACTATATCGCAAGGCACGACGATTTGGAGCTGGTCTCTGAGCCGTTTGTTGATGACGGTTACAGCGGCGTTTCCTTCAATCGTCCTCAGTTCAAAAAGCTGGAAGAGGCAATCCGCAAGGGTGCGCTTGACTGCATTGTAGTCAAGGATCTCAGCCGCTTCTCAAGAAACTACATCGACGGCGGACGTTACATTGAGAAGATATTCCCGCAGCTCGGCATACGCTTCATCGCAATCAATGATGCGTATGACAGTCTGACCGGTGATCCGCAGTCCGACTCCTTTGTTATCCCGTTCAAAAACTTGATTAACGATTCTTACTGCAAGGACATCTCCATGAAAATCCGAAGCAGTCTGGAAGTCAAGCAGAAGAGCGGTGAGTTCGTCGGTTCGTTCGCCCCTTACGGCTACATGAAATCGCCGGAGAACAAAAACCAGCTCATCGTGGATGAAGCGGTCAGCGAATATGTGCAGATGATCTTTTCCATGTACAAGGACGGCTTCTCCATTGGACGCATTGCAAAGCGTCTGAACCAGATGGGCGTCCTGTCCCCAATGGAATACAAGCATTCCGCCGGTGTGAGGTTCGATACCGTCTTCAAGACCAGCGATACCGCAAAATGGACATACAAAGCCGTCCAGCGTATTCTCACCAACGAGGTTTATATCGGCGTTCTGGCTCAGGGCAAGCGCGGCACTCCCAACTACAAAGTCCGCGTCGTGAAAAACAAGGATGAATCCGAGTGGGTCAAGGTTGAAAATGCGCATGAAGCTCTTGTGTCCTACGAGGACTTCATGGCAGTCAAGGTCATGATGCAAAGGGATATGCGCTGCTCACCCGATCAGGACGAGGCGCATCTGTTTTCCGGATTCCTGTTCTGCGGAGACTGTCAGCAGCCAATGATCCGCAAGACCGTCCCGTCGAAGACGAAAAAGTATATCTACTACGTCTGCTCCACCAATAAGCACAGCCGGACGTGCAGCCCGCACAGCATCGCCGCAAAAGAGGTTGAAGAGAAGGTCTTCCGTGCCATTCATGACCAGATCGAGCTTGTCATCAATCTGGAACACGCGCTTGCATGATAGAGCGGCTTCCGTCTCAGAGCCGTAAGGCTTTCAATTACGAAGCTCAGATCGCCAAAATCGAGGAAGAGATTGAACGGTACCAAAAGCTCAAGCTGGGGCTTTACGAGAACTTCATCGGAGGCGTCATTGATAAATCGGAATACTTTGAGTTCCGCAACAGCTACACCAAAATCATTGAGGACAAGCAGGAGGCACTTCTGCGGGTCAAAAAAGAAATGAAACAAACGGTGACAACCGGCACGACTGAACGGAACTGGGTAACGCTTTTCAAGCAGTATGAAAACGTCGAAGAGCTGAACCGCCGTGTGCTGATGTCCCTTGTTGACCGCATTCTGATTCACGAAAACCATGCAATCGAAATCGTCTTCAAATACAGGGACGAATACCAGCAGACGATTGAATACGTTCTCGGTTATGCCGACGAACTGGATATTGCCGTATAAAGGAGGGATGAGCAAATGGCAAGAAAAAGCAGAAAGCAAATTGCAGTTGAAGAGCCGGTTATCGAATCTGTCTCTTCCGAGGTCTTCTCAACAGCCATCTATGCCCGTCTTTCCGTTGAAAACAGCGGCAAGTCCGAAAAGGTGGATGTCATCGCAAATCAGATTGAGATTTGCAAGTCCTACATTGCAGAGCGTCCCTACCTGAATCTGATAGATACCTATGTGGACAACGGACGAACAGGAACGGTTTTTGATAGACCGGAGTTCAACCGGCTGATGAACGACATCCGCACCGGCAGGATCAAGTGCCTTGTAGTTCGTGATCTCAGCCGGTTCGGGCGTGACTACATCGAGGCTGGAACCTATCTGGAACGGGTCTTTCCGCAGATCGGGCTTCGGTTTATCGCCATCAAAGAGAACTACGACAACTTTGATACGGACGGCTCCGGCGAAAGCTCATCATCCCTCTGCAAAACATGATCAACACCCTTTACTCGAAGGACATCTCCCGCAAGGTTTCTACTGCGCTCAAAGCACAGATGGAAAGTGGAGAGTTCAAGAAGCGCAATCTCCCGTATGGTTATCGCTGGGATGAAGAACACAGCAATATGGTTTTCGATGAAGAAACCGCACCGATTGTCCGGAAGATTTTCCAATGGAAAATTGAAGGATTGTCCCTTCCTGCGATTGCAGACCGGCTTGATGCAATGAACGCGCCCAATCCGGAGTTTCAGAAGTATCAGGTCGGCGTCCGCACAGGCAATGCTACGGCAAAGAAGATTTGGAACAAATCTTCACTCACTACCATTCTGGATAATCCCCATTACGTCGGAGATACCGTTCTCGGACGGACGCTGAACGCCATCTATAAGGGCGTCAAGAATCAGCATATCGACCGCGAGGAATGGATTGTTTTTCCCAATACTCACGAGGCGATTATCTCCCGTGAGGACTTCCAGAAGGTACAAGAAATGCGGAACGCTGCTGCAAGGACAAGGTTGAGAAGATGGAGCGCACGGAGGAAATCCGCGCTACGCTGATCAATCTCTTTGAAGACAAAATCGTCTGCGCAGACTGCGGCAGGAAGCTCTATTTCCATCGCAAGCGCGTTGACAAGCGTAAGGACGGCGCATGGTACGCCTTCTATGAGTGCAGTTCATCCGTCAAGCGCGGCAATCTCTGTACGCCACACTATACGCGGCAGGACAAACTCGAAGCCGATGTGCTTGCGGCGATCCAGCTTCAAGTCAAGGCGGCTCTCAATTACGACAAGCTGCTTGCCAAGCTGAGAAACAGCGACGGCGAACGCAGCATCCGCGATCAGCAGAATGCGCTCATCACAAGCCTGAATCTGAAACTCAGCGGCGTCTCCAAGAAACGTACCCGGCTCTATGAGGACTTCACGGAAGGCATTCTCGATGAAGAGGAATACGCCTTTGCCAAGAAAGCCTACGATGAGCAGTATGCCGACCTTTCCCGACGGTTGGATGAAGCAGTTCAGCGCAAGTTGAAGTTTGCCGAAGCAATGTCCGAGGACAACAAGTGGCTCACGCTGATGAAATCCGTCAGCGGTGCAGAAAAGCTCTCTCAGGAATTGGTTGACGAGTCCGTAGAGCTTGTGAAAGTCCATGATACGGCTCAATCGAGCTGGTCATGAAATACGGCGATATTTACGCTCTGACCGTTCAGAGTATCAAGGAAGTTCAGGAGGCGATGTAAATGAGCAAGGAATACAACATCGGCATCTACATCCGCCTCTCAATGGCTGATGAAGATACCGGCTATGGCAGCAAGGCGGAAAGTGACAGCATCGGCAACCAGCGTATGCTCATCAATCGCTTTCTCGACAATCATCCGGAGCTGTCTCGCTGTCAGCGGTCTGAGTTTGCGGATGACGGTTATACCGGCACGAACTTTCACCGTCCTCAGTTCACGCAGATGATGGAGAAGGTCAAGCGCGGCGAGATCAATCTGATCTGCGTCAAAGACTTTTCCCGCTTTTCTCGTGACTACATCGAAACGGGAAACTATCTGGAATGCACCTTTCCGTTCATGGGCGTCCGCTTTATCTCTATCAATGACGGCTATGACAGCGACGATTACAAAGGCACAACGGGAGGTCTGGAAGTAGTTATGCGCAGCATCATCTATGCGGCATACAGCAAAGACCTCTCCGTAAAGACCACATCGGCAAAAATCCAGATGATGAAGCAGGGCAAGTATGTCGGCGGCTATGCTCCATACGGCTACGTCCTGCATCCTACCATTCGGAATAAACTTGCAGTAGACCCGGAGGCGGCTGATGTGATCCGTCGTATCTTCCGTGAGGCTCTGGAAGGCAGCAACACCTCTCAGATCGCCCGCAGCCTGAACGATGACGGCATCCCAACACCGGGGCAATACTTCAAGAGTATGCATCCCGACAAGAAGAAGTTCAGTAACATGAGCGAGAAAATCAGTTGGGAAACCGTGATGGTCTATAACATCCTCAAGAACCTTGTTTACACCGGAACACTGGTCAGCCGCAAAATGAAGTCCTGCGGTGTCGGCTCAAAAAAGCGCGTTGTCAATGAACCGATTATCGTAGAAGGAACACATGAAGCTATTATCAGCAAGGAAGACTTTGAGCTTGCTCAGAAGGTCATCCGAGGCGGAGGACGGAATCCCACGCGCAAGCAGCACGACTATCCGCTCAAGGGACTTGTCCGCTGCGGTAACTGTAAACGTGCTATGACACGCCGAAAGAACAAGGCTGGCATTCGATACTTCCAGTGCATTCACTCGGTCAACAACGGAAACACAGACTGTCCGGTTGGCAGGAGCTTTCCGGAAATGGATATTGAGAAGGTTGTCTTCCATGCCCTTACTCAGTTTCTTGCTTTGGCACAGAAGGAAGCAATACAGAACCGCGAAGTCGGTGATCTGCGGAAATCTGCCATCAAGGAAAGTGCTGATAAAATCCGCACTCTGCAAAAGCAGAACGAGCAGCACAAGGCGTCCAAGCTGAGGCTCTACGAGAAGTATGCAGCCGGAAGCATCACGAAGGAGGCGTACATTCAGCAGAAGGCGGCAACGGATGTGAAGATTGCTGAAAACGATGGAGTAATCCAGCGCAGTCACGAGCGGATGAAGGAGCTTGACTCCGAGACCGCCTGTTCAGATGAAAAGCTGGATGCGGTCTGCGAACAGTACGCCGACTGCAAAGCTCTGACCTATGAGCTGACCCACGCATTCATTTCTGCGGTCTACATTTACGATCTTGACAACATAGAAATCGTCTGGAAGTTCAAGGACTTCCTCACTACATCAGAAGGAGAAGCCAAATGAAAGTATTTCTTTATATCCGCGTTGCCTGTGCGGATCAGCTTGCGGCAGCAGACCAGCGGGAAGAGCTGGAACGCTATGCGAAGGACAAAGGCTATGAGGTGGCTGCTGCTGTGGCGGCAGACGGCATCTCCGGCGTCCATACGGAAGGTATCATGAACTTCCTGCTGAACGAAGCCAAGCGTCAGGACATCGGTACGATCCTCACCCGTGACACCTCACGGATTAGCCGGGACACTTCCTCTTTCATAAGGTTTGAGCGAAAGTTCAGGGAGAACGGCATCCGGTTCGAGTATCTGTCCAAGCCTGACAACGAGCTTCCGGTCACTCCAATGATGGAGGCGTTTGAGACGGCGTATAAGAAACGTCGCACAAAGAACGGCACAAGAGCATAGAGAAAACGCAAGCCGTTCACGGGTGGTTGTCCACCTATGAACGGCTTGTAAATTCTCAAAAATTTTTTAGTCCCTACTTGACACAAGAAGATTTGTCCCGACTGGGGCGCAATTCTGCCTTGACTGGTCTGTACACCAACTTCACCTTTCCCCAGTATGGCGTTCGCTACATCGCCATTAACGACAACTACGACACCATTGACCCGAACAGCGTAAACAACGATTTTGCGGGCATTAAGAACTGGTTCAACGAGTTTTACGCCCGCGATACCAGCCGCAAGATTCGGGCCGTTCAGAAGGCCAAGGGAGAGCGTGGAGTACCGCTGACGGTTAATGTTCCGTACGGCTATGTAAAAGACCCGGAGAACCCGAAGCATTGGCTTGTTGACCCGGAAGCGGCTGCGATTGTGAAGCGCATCTTCTCCATGTGCATGGAGGGACGTGGGCCGACCCAAATTGCGAACCAACTGTGGGCAGATAAAGTTCTGACTCCTACCGCCTACAAGTTGAGCCATGGCCGGAGCACAAACGCACCTGCCCCGGAAGACCCTTATCGCTGGGATAAAAGAGCAGTAAGTTTGATTCTGGAACGCCGGGAGTACACTGGCTGCACAGTCAACTTCAAGACCTATACTAACTCTATCTGGGATAAAAAGAGACATCTGAATCCTGTGGAAAATCAGGCTATCTTCCCGGATACACATGAGCGCATTATTGACGATGATGTGTTTGAAAAGGTTCAGGAGATTCGCAGCCAGCGTCACCGTATGACCCGAACAGGCAAGAGCAGCATTTTCTCCGGTATGGTCTACTGCGCTGACTGCGGTTCCAAGATGCAATATGGTTCGTCCAATAACAGGGACTTCAGTCAAGACTTCTTTGATTGCTCTCTGCACAAGAAGAACGGGAGCAAGTGCAAGGGACATTTCATCCGGGTAAAGGTTCTGGAAGGACGTGTGCTGAGTCATGTTCAGCGGGTGACGGACTACATTCTCCGTCATGAAAACTACTTCCGCAAGGTCATGGAGGAGCAGCTTCGTGTGGAAAGCAGCGAAAAGCTGACCGTCCTGAAGAAGCAGCTTGCCCGGAATGAGAAGCGGATTGTAGACCTCAAACGGCTGTTCATGAAAATCTACGAGGACAACGCCAATGGAAAGCTGAGCGATGACCGCTTCGACATGATGAGCCAGAGCTACGATGCCGAACAGAAGCAGCTGGAAGAGGAATCCCTCTCTATCCAACAGGAAATCGAAGTACAGGAACAGCAAATCGAGAATATTGAAAAATTCGTCCAGAAAGCGCACAAGTACGTTCATATTGAAGAACTCACTCCCTATGCTCTCCGTGAACTGGTGTCGGCTATCTATGTAGATGCCCCGGATAAGTCCAGCGGAAAGCGGGTGCAGCACATCCATATCAAGTACGACGGGCTGGGGTACATCCCTCTGGATGAACTGGAAGCAAAAGAAAAGGCGTGACCGAAGTCACGCCAAATCTTCCCCATTTAGGGAACTTTTGCAAATACTGTTTTATGGGAACTCTGCTCTGGGGAACTCCCTGCCTTACTTATCGTGTGTGGATTTTTGCAGGGTGCGTCCGGGTGGGCGCACCCTGTTTTTTGTTTGTGCTTATTTCTTCAGAATCCGCATTGCGTTCAGAACAGCGATGATCGTGACACCCACATCACCGAACACGGCTTCCCACATACCGGCCATGCCGAGTGCGCCCAGAACAAGGAACACGCTCTTGATGCCAAGAGCAATCACGATGTTCTGCATCACAATCCGTTTCGTAGCCTTTGCAACATCAATGGCTTCTACAAGTTTCGATGGTTCATCTGTCATCAGAACAACATCCGCAGCTTCAATCGCGGCATCCGAGCCAAGACCTCCCATGCAATGCCGACATCTGCACGGGCAAGAACAGGGGCATCGTTGATGCCATCGCCCACGAAGGCGAGTTTGCTGCCCTGCCGTTTCTGCTTATCCAGCATTTCCAGCTTTTCGACCTTCTGGTCGGGCAAGAGCTGTGCATAATACGCATCCAGACCAAGTTCGTCTGCCACCGACTTGCCGATTCGCTCATCATCGCCGGTAAGCATAACAGTTTTTTCCACGCCGATCTTTTTCAGCTCTGCGATTGCGCACTTGCTGTCCGGCTTCACTTCATCTGCGATCAGGATACAGCCTACATAGCTACCATCCGCTGCTACATAGAACTTTGTTCCGGCTGCATCGCAAGCGGCATAGGCAATCTTTTCAGATTCCATCAGCTTACTGTTGCCAGCCAGTACCTTCTTTCCCTGCACCATAACGCTGATGCCGTGTCCTGAGATTTCCTCAAAGCCAGAGAACTGCTTCTGGTCGATTGGCTTTCCATAAGTCGCAAGAATCGACTTTGCGATCGGGTGGTTGGAATAACTCTCTGCCTGTGCAGCATACTCCAATACCTGCTCTTTCTGGTATCCGGCTGCCGGAATGATATTTGCGACCTCAAAAACACCCTTTGTTAAGGTGCCGGTCTTATCAAAGACCACCACGCTCACTTTGTTCAGTGCTTCCAGATAGTTGCTGCCCTTTACCAGCACACCGCGCTTGGATGCGGCACCAATACCGCCGAAGAAGGTCAGGGGAATAGAAATGACCAATGCACACGGGCAGGAAACGATCAGGAACACAAAACCTCTGCGCAACCACTCAGACCAGCCGCCGCCAAGGACGAGCGGCGGAATGATCGCCAACACAGCCGCCATTCCAACAACGACCGGCGTATAGTATCGTGCAAAGGTCGTGATGAAGTTCTCGGTGGGAGCTTTTCTTGCAGAAGCATTCTCCACAAGGTCAGTGATCTTCGATACCGTGGATTCCCCGAAGCTCTTTGTGACTTTCAGCGTCAGCAAACCGCTCTGGTTGATGCAGCCGGACAGGGCTTCATCGCCTTTGCGGATGCTTCTCGGCACAGATTCGCCGGTCAGTGCTTGGTGTCCAGCATGGATTCGCCATCCACAACGATGCCATCCAGCGGGATTTCTTCACCGGGTTTTACCACGATGATCTCGCCCACCGCAACGCTTTCCGGAAAAACGACCTGCAATACGCCATTCCGCTTAACGGTCGCCGAATCCGGACAGATGTCCATAAGGTCAGAGATGGACTTTCTGGAACGCTTTACCGCCAGCGACTGGAAGAACTCTCCGACCTGATAGAACAGCATAACTGCAACAGCTTCCGGGTATTCCCCGATGGCAAATGCGCCGATCGTGGAAACACTCATCAGGAAATGCTCGTCAAACACCTGTCCTCTGGTGATATTTTTCACTGCCTGCCATACGACATCCCAGCCAAGAATCACATACGCCACAATCAGAAACGCCAGTTCCGCCAGAGTCGGCAGCTTTGCGAATACGGTCAATGCCATACCGATTGCATAGACCACAGCACCCACGGCAAGCCGTATCGTGCGCTTCTTATCCTCATCGTTATAGACCGCCGCTTTTTCATCCTTTTTGACAGGTGCAGTCGCTTCCAGCTGCTTTTCCGACACTTCAACATCCGGCTCATGGCTGTGTACGATCGTGGTAACGGTATCCAGCAAGGAAGCAGCTACCGATGTTCCAGCCTGAACAGTCAGCGTCTGGTTCATCAGATTCACGGTCGAAGAAGTCACGCCATCCAGCTCACCGACTTCTTTCTCGATCTTTGCTGAGCAGTTCGGGCAGTCCAAACCTTTCAGGAGATAGACTTTCGTCACCGCAGGTTCGGTCTTTTCCGACACTTCAACATCTGGCTCGTGGCTGTGGACGATCGTGGTAACGGTGTCCAGCAGGGAGGTAGCCACCGATGTTCCTGCCTGAACAGTCAATGTCTGGTTCATCAGATTCACGGTCGAAGAAGCCACGCCACCCAGCTCACCGACTTCTTTCTTGATCTTGGCGGAACAATTCGGGCAATCCAGACCTTTCAGGATGAATACTCTTTTCATTTTGACCTCCACTACGTTTTCTTAATTGTTCAATCGCTCAACTTAAAAGACAAAAAGATAATCGCTTGCGCGATCATCCTCTTAAATGCTCAAATCCCTTGTCGATGATCTCCTTTACATGATCATCCGCCAGCGAATAATACACGATCTGGGCCTCTCTGCGGAATTTGACCAGTCCGGCAAGCCGGAGTGCTTTCAGCTGGTGAGAGATCGCCGATTTGGTGACGCCCAGCAGAACCGCAAGGTCGCATACACACATCTCGCTCTGTTCCAGAGCATGAAGGATCTGCACTCTTGTGCCATCTCCGAACAGCTTGAAAAGCGATGCAAGCTGGATGTAGTCGTCTTTCGGCTGCATTTTGCCTTTTACATCGTTCACGATGTCCTCATGGATCACATCGCAATTACAGGTGTATAAAGAATTTGACATCAGACGTTCTCCTTGTTTTGTAGTTGAACAACCGTTCAATCATATTATATCTGCTCTTCCTCCGTTGTCAAGAGGAAAAGTTAGCATCTGCTTCCTGCGATTTGTCGTCTAACAGACCTTGACAGCCTCCTTATTTCGCATACAATATAGTTGAGCGTTTACTCAACTGCCGTATTTTGCGCAGAAGATTTTTCATTTGAACAACCATGCAATAAATAAAAGAGGTCTGCCTGTGAAAGGAAAATTCATCACTCTGGTTCTGACATTGGGATTTCTTGCCGCGTTTGGCGTATTTATGCACTCGCCGCCCTCTATTCTGGATGGGCTGACCGGTGCGACCCCGAAAGCGAAACGTGCCGCACAGATGGCCGCACCGCTGGAGGGCAACTATCTGTTCTGCATCAACCCTGCGCTGGAACCGTTTTCCGATGCGGATTTCCGGAATGATCTGAAAGCATTTGTTTCCGGTGAGACAGAAGTACTTTCCGATGTCGGACTGCCGCACATGACGCTTTCGGTCTGCGAAACAGACTATCCCTTGCTTTGCTATGCAACGGCTCTTTGTGAACGCCTGACTGCTGCCGGAGCAGATGTCACGTTGAAGCAGTACAGCGAAACCATGCTGCGTTCCCGTGCAATCAATGGGCGGTATCAACTGCTGCTGGTTTCGGAAAATACGCTTGATGCAACAGCATTGCCGGATGCAGACATCCTTCTGCTCTCCGCAGAAGAAATGGAGGACCCCTCATGCGAAAACTGAACACCATTCTCTCCGTTCTGCTACTTTTCATCTGTCTGCTTCATGGGCTGATGGGCAGTTTTATGTTGCTGGGCATCAGTTCCGGGGCAGGAAAGTTTCTGGCATGGATCGGCGTTGGCATTCTGGCGGCGCACACCGTCCTTGGGCTTTTGCTGACCGCACAGACATTCCGGGCTTCCCGGTCCGGCGGAAAACTCTACGGAAAGCAGAATGCTCTGTTCTGGGCAAGGCGCACCAGTGGGCTTGCTATTTTGCTCATGCTCTTTTTCCATATTGGCGTGTTCGGCAGAGTGCAGGACGGCGTATACATTCTGTTTCCGTTCACAACGGTCCGGCTGCTGACGCAGCTTTTACTGGTTGCTTCGGTATTTGTGCATCTTCTGCTCAATCTCCGACCCCTTCTGGTATCGCTGGGCATCGTCCGGGATAAGGAGCAGCGCGGCGACCTCTATCTGATTCTTTCTATACTGGTGCTGTTTGCTGCCGGTTCGATCATTCTATATTATATCGGGTGGAACAATGTATGAAACACACTTTGGTGATCGTGGGTGCAGGGCTGGCAGGGCTTTCCGCTGCTTTGACTGCTGTGAAAAACGGCTGGACGGTAAAGCTGGTGTCCTCCCTTGCCTCCGAGCGGGCGCAGTCTGTTATGGCAGAGGGCGGAATCAATGCAGCCTTGAATACCAAGGGAGAGGAGGATAGCCCGGAGCAGCATTATACAGATACCCTGACCGCTGCCTGCGGACTTGCTGACCCGAATGCAGTCTGGGGGATGACGCAGGCTGCGTCCGAACTGGTGCGCAGCCTGCACCATCTGGGAGTACAATTCAACGTGACAGATGACGATGAACTCGACCTGCGGAATTTTGGCGGACAGAAGAAAAAGCGGACGGCCTTTGCACAAAGCGATACGGGAAAGCAGCTAATGACCGCTCTGATTGATGCTGTGCGCCGGGAAGAAAGCGCAGGAACGGTCGAACGCTTTCCACACCATAAGTTCCGCACCCTGCTGCTTTCCGGGAACATCTGCGGTGGCTGCACAGTGCAGGACACCTATACTGGCGAACTGCTGCGGTTTGTATGCGATGCCGTCCTGATTGCCACAGGCGGGCTGCATGGCTTATTCGGTGATACGACCGGCTCTCTTGCCAATACCGGAGAAGTCACCGCAGAACTGTTCCGTCTGGGCGTTCCGATGGCAAATCTTGAAATGATCCAGTACCACCCTACCACGGTCGAACTGGGCGAAAAACGGATGCTTCTGAGTGAGGCCGCCCGTGGTGAGGGCGGGCGGCTGTTTGCATTACGGAACGGGAAGCCGTGGTATTTCATGGAAGAAAAATATCCGGAACTCGGCAACCTGATGCCGCGTGACATCACCGCGCGGGAAGTCTGGACGGTCAGCCGTGACTATGAGGTGTTCCTTGATATGACAGAGCTTCCTAAAGAAGTCATGGAGCATAAACTTGCCGGACTGGTGGATGATTGTCAGACCTATCTGCACAAAGATATTCGCAAAGAACCCATTCCGATTTTGCCGGGTATCCACTACTTTATGGGAGGCATTCAGGTGGACGAGCGGCACCGCACTTCGATGCGGAATCTGTACGCTGCCGGTGAATGCTGCGCTCAGTACCATGGCGCAAACCGTCTGGGTGGAAATTCTCTTCTGGGTGCGATCTATGGAGGACAGATTGCTGCGGAAACTGCCTGCCGGGAAACAGTCAGTTCCCCCAATATGCCCTGTGCCGAAGAATCCCTTCTGCCCGAACTTTCCCCGGACGCTCAAATGCAGATGAATCGTATTCTGCTGAACGCACTCGGTGTCGTGCGGGATGCACAGACATTGGAAGCGGGCATTCAGGAAATCCGCAAACTGTCTGGCACCCTTCCGCTTCTGGGCTGTGCCATGCTGGAAAGTGCCCTCGCCCGAAAAGAAAGCCGGGGTGCGCACTGGCGGGCAGATTATCCCCAACGCAACGATGCCGTTTACTGCAAAACCACCGTGGCACACTGGAACGGGCAGCATATCGCCATCAGCTTTGAATCCATCCCCGAAAGGCGGCATGATTTATGAACTACACCATCCGAATCAAACGGCAGGAAAACCCGCAGGCTTCACCCTGCTGGCAGGAGTTTTCCTTTGAGGGAAGTGCGGACACCTCGATTGCTTCGGTGTTGAACGAGCTGAATCACCGCAGCCTCTGTGCGAAAAGAGCGGAACGGTCGTTTCCCCCATTGCGTGGGAATGCGGCTGCATGATACGCAAGTGCGGTGCCTGTGCCATGCGGATCAATGGTCTGCCTCGTCTTGCCTGTTCCGTTTTTCTGCGGGACTGTAAGGGAAGCGTTGTTACTCTGGAGCCTTTGAGCAAATTCCCACTGGTGAAAGATCTGGTCGTAGACCGTTCCGTGATCTTTGAAGCACTGAAGCGGACAAAGCTGTGGCTGGAAGGAGATGCGTTCCAGACCAGCTATACGCACAGCCAGCGGTATCGATCTGCTAAGTGTCTGCTCTGTGGCTGCTGCTTGGAGGTCTGCCCGAACTTTGACCCGAACAGTGAATTTGCTGGAGCTGTTCTGCCCGTCAACGCTTACCGTATTCTGAACGAAGAACAGGATATTGCCCATCGGACAGAACTCGCAAATGCGTATCGTCAGCTTTATTTTGAAGGCTGCGGAAAATCTCTTGCGTGCCAGGACATCTGCCCAGCCGGAATCCCGGTCGAAGAACTGATGTCACGTTCCAATGCCGCAGCGGTCTGGAAGCGATAAAGTGTAAAAGGGTATGCGGTTTATAGCCGCATACCCTTTTATGCTTAATCTTCTAATCCGTGACTTCCCGCCACATTCTTCAGATACTCCTCTGGTTCGCCGTTCAGAATCAAGTCTGCATAGCCAAGCGGGTCATTGTAGATGAGATAATCTAACTCCGACCTCTGCGCCATGGTCACGTCCAATTCATCCTCGACCCCAGTGCAGTCAATGGAGATCATTCTCCCATCCCGGAGCAGCAGCTCCACGCAGCCGGTATCCATGTTGAAATGGCAGGCTCTTGCATCGTACTTCATGTTTGTGTCCTTTCTGCCTTACGGCACCTTTACAGTTGTGACTTTTGTTATACGGTTCTTCTGATAAGGTTTTGGACACACAGCCGTCGGGAAGGAGCCTTCATTTTGCTTTCCGAAGAAAACAAAAAATCCGAACCCTTCTCCTATCGAGAAAAGGTTCGGATTTTCATGGTTTGGTGCGACCGGGAGGATTCGAACCTCTGGCCTTCCGGGTCGGAGCCGAACGCTCTATCCAGCTGAGCTACGATCGCACATATTTATTTCATCGGTGTAAAGTAGTATAGCACAGCCACACAAAAAAATCAAATATGAAATGTCGATGCTATCTTGCAAAAGCCGCAGCGGCCCATATAATAGAGGTGTGCCCCGGTGTGCGCGGGCACGGTTTAGGTTAAAGGATAAAAAGAGAACATGAAATCAAATACCAAAACACTGACCGAAGGCCCTCTGGCCAAACAGATCTTTCTGGTCAGTCTGCCGCTGGCGCTTTCCAACCTGCTGCAGGTGCTGTTCAACATGTCGGACGTGGCCGTGGTAGGCCGGTTTGCAGGCTCTACAGCGCTGGGCGCGGTGGGTTCCACCAGCATCCTCGTCAGCCTGTTCACCGGCTTCCTGATCGGCCTGAGCGGCGGCATCAACGTGCTGGTGGCCCGCTTCTACGGTGCACGGCACGAGCACGATGTGGAAAAGACTGTCCACTCCGCCGCCATCGTCAGCCTGATCGCGGGTGTGGTGCTGCTGTTCGTCGGCCTGCTGGGTTCCCCCTTCATGCTGCGGCTGCTGAACACCAAGGACGACCTGCTGCCCGGTGCCATCCTGTACCTGCGGGTGTACTTCCTTGGTATGCCCGCTCTGCCTTGTACAACTTCGGCAACGCTGTGTTCAGCGCCATCGGCGACACCAAAAAGCCGCTGATGTACCTGTCCATTGCGGGCGCACTGAACATTGCACTGAACCTGTTTTTTGTCATCGTGTGCCAGTTAAGCGTCATGGGCGTAGCGCTGGCCAGTGCCATTTCGCAGTGCACCTCTGCCGGGCTGATCCTGCACGCTTTGACCAAAGTGCAGGACTGCTATGTACTGGACACCAAAAAGCTGCATCTGACCCCGCCACAACAAAGAGCATTCTGGGCCTTGGTCTTCCGTCCGGTTTCCAGAATGCCATTTTCGCCATTGCAAACCTGTTCATTCAGGCAGGGGTCAACTCCTTCGACTCTCTCATGGTCAAGGGCAACAGCGCCGCCGCCAATGCCGATGCCATGATCTACGACTGCATGGCCGCATTCTATATGGCCTGTGCAAGCTTTATGAGCCAGAACTACGGCGCTGGCAAGCCGGACCGCGTAAAGAAGAGTTATTTCATCAGTCTGGCCTACTCCTTTGGTGTGGGCCTGATCCTGGGCGGAAGCCTGTTCCTCTTTGGCCGCACCTTCCTTGCCCTGTTCACCACCGAGAGCGCCGTCATTGATGCCGGCATGAAGCGCGTGGGCGTGATGGGCTTTGCCTACTGCATCTCCGCCTTTATGGATTGCACCATCGCCGCTTCCCGCGGACTTGGCAAGACTGTGGTGCCCACCATTATTGTGGTAATGGGTTCCTGCGTGTTCCGGGTGATCTGGGTATACACCATCTTCGCGCACTTTCACACCATTCCCTCGCTGTACGCACTGTACCCCTGCAGCTGGGCGCTGACCGCCCTTGCCGAGATCGTGTACTTCGCACACTGCTATAAGGAATCGATGAGGATTTTTGAGCAGCCAAAAGCTGCCGCATAAAGCACAAAAGCTCCTGTCTGAATGGGCAGGAGCTTTTGTGTTACTGAACTTTTACTTCACCGGCCAGAACGCGCTTGTAATCCTCATAGTTGCGGGCCAGCAGGGCAGGGGTATCCAGACCATATGGGCACCTGGCCTTGCACCGGTTGCAGTGCAGGCAGCCCTCGATCTTTTTCATCTTGGCCTGACCTGCGGGGCTGAGATGCTCTGCCGAGGGCGAACGCCGCAGCAGCAGCTCATGCGGGCGCAGTTGTTGATCTCGATGCCTGCCGGGCAGGGCATACAATAGCCGCAGCCGCGGCAGAACTCGCCGCACAGCTCGGCACGATCCCCCTCAATGACGGCACGGATGTCGTCGGTCATGCGCGGCGGGTTGTCGATATAGGAGAGGAACTCGTCCAGTTCCCTTTCACGCTGCACGCCCCAGATGGGCAGAACTCCATCGAACTGCGCCTCAAAGGCATAGGCTGCGGCGCTGTTGGTGATCAGTCCACCGGACAGGCCCTTCATGGCGATAAAGCCATATTTGCCGCCTTGCACTTGTTCACCAATTCCAGCTCCTGCTCACCGGAGATATAGCTGAACGGGAACTGCAGCGTCTCGTACAAACCGCTGTCAATGGCCTCGTGGGCCACCTTCAGGCGGTGGTTGGTGATGCCGATATGCCGGATCATGCCCTTGGCTTTGGCTCCTGCATAGCCTCGTAGAGGCCGGAGCCGTCGCCTGGCTTCGGGCAGAATGCGGGATTGTGGAACTGGTACAGGTCAATGTAATCGGTGCGCAGGTTGGTGAGTGAGGTGTGCAGATCCTTCCAGAAGTCCTCTGCGTTCTGCGCTGCCGTTTTGGTGGCGATATACACTTCCGTGCGGATGCCGTCAAAGGCTTCGCCCAGCTTCACCTCGCTGTCGGTGTAGGCGCGGGCGGTATCAAAAAAGCGGATGCCTGCCTTGTAAGCCTTGCGGGCCAGATAGACGGCATCTTCCTGCGAGATGCGCTGGATGGGCAGTGCACCGAAGCCATTTTTGTTCACCGTGATGCCGGTGCTGCCAAGAGTGACCATATCCATAGCTGTTTCCTCCACTCGTGGGTGTAAAGACTCTCCTTTTTCATTATAAAACGAACGATTCTGCTGTGCAAGAAGTTAGGCAAAGCAAAAGGGCCTTTCCCGAAGGAAAAGCCCTCTTTGCTTACTTTTTACTGATAATCGTGGTTCAGGAACATCGCCTTGATGACCACCACCTCGTCGTATTCCTCCTGTTCCACCTGCACATCTGCGTTCAGGGACTTCAGGCGGTTTTCCACGGCAGTCAAAGCCTCCGGCACGGTGACGGCGCGGCCCTCTTCAATGGCATCGGCCATCTGCTTGAGCACGATGGGATGTGCGTAATGGCTGGGCACCGGGAAGGCACCGTTCGGGTAGTGCTTCACGTATTCTGCCATAGCAGCTTCGGCCTTCTCGGCCCGCTTCATGATGGCGCTGTGGTTGTTGTGGGCAGTGGGCAGCATGTTGTAGCTGGAGAACAGGAAGATGGCTGCAAAGCCAAACAGTGCAAAGTAGATGCCATAGCCGCCGGTGTGGGTGGTAACGGCATACAGGCCGTAGGCCGCGGAGACGATGCCCATAACAAAGATGGCAAGTGCCACATAGCGGTACACCGGCTTGCTTTGCAGCTGGGCGCGCTTGCGGCGCTCGGCTGCACTCAGCTCATCGGCGATTTCCGGCTTTGCTTCCAGATATTCCTTTGCCCTGCGCAGCACGGTGATGCTGTGGCGGGCTTCGTCGGTCAGTTCGCTTTCCGGCAGCTTGCGGGAGCCTTTTCGGCTTCCTTCTTCTGCAGCATCTGCTCACCGGCTGCGCTGAGCAGATGGATCTGCGGCTGCTCTTTGGCCAGCACCTCCAGCAGCTTGTCCACATCCCGCTCGTCCTTGAAGTTGCACTGCTTCTGCTTGCCGCCATCGTACTCCACCACAAGGTAGGCCATGGAGCAAACATGCCCTTGCCGGTAAAGCCGCCGGAGCTCATAGCCACCCGCTTGAACACGCGGCTGATGCTGCCGTAGGGCAGATAATAGCGGCGGTCGATGTAAAAGCTGTTGAGGTACAGCGCCTTTTTGCCAACGCCGCAGGGGCCGATTTTTTTGCAGGACTTTCTGTCCTCCACCAGCTCCTGTTGATCAAGCTTTGCCATACCCAGCTGTGCAGGTTTGAAGATCATGGAAGTTCCCTTCTTTACTGTTAGTTTCCGGTCCAGCCGCAGATGCTGCAGCCATTCCAAATAAAATCACCGGTTCTATTTTCGCACTGCAGCCCTCAAAATGCAACCCCTTCTGCTGCTAAGATTTGCACAAAAGGTTTGTCTGTTATGTCAAAACACCCCCGTCACTGCGGGGTGCAGCGGCGGGGGTGTCAGAGTTTAAGGCTTATGCGGTGCGGCAGACATCCTTATGCCTTCTGAGAAGCGGTGTGCTTCTTGGTAGCATGGATGAAGAGTGCCAGCATTGCGATTGCAAAGATGATGCCGATGGGGTATGCAACGGCAGTGTTGTAAGCGACCAGCTTGCCGTCTGCGTAAGTATTGATCATCTTGCCCAGGCACTCAGGTGCCAGCACGAAGTAGGTGCAGGACACAGCGCTCATGAAGGTAGCGGGCACAGCGGTGATCCAGTAGTTCTTCTTCTCCTTGAACAGGTACATGGATGCAGCCCACAGAACGATCATGGCCAGCGTCTGGTTGGTCCAGCTGAAGTAGCGCCAGATCACGGTGTAGTTGATGAAGCCCAGTGCGTTGCCGATGCCCAGGAAAGCACCAACGCCCAGAACCGGGATGCAGAGCTTCAGGCGGTTTGCGTAGCTGTCCTGATCGATCTTGAGCCAGTCGGCCAGGGTCAGACGAGCGGAACGGAACGCGGTATCGCCGGAGGTGACGGGGCAGATGACAACGCCGATCATTGCCAGAGCAATGCCAACGCCGCCCATGGTCTTTGCACACACGTCGTAGATGGCAGCAGACTGGCCAGCAGCCAGAGCCTCGGCCAGACCAGCCATCTTGCCGTCGGTGATGGTGTACAGTGCGCAGCCGGCAGCGGCCCAGATCAGAGCGATGACGCCCTCGCAGACCATTGCGCCGTAGAACACGAAGTGGCCCTGCTTCTCACTCTTCATGCAGCGAGCCATCAGAGGCGACTGGGTGGAGTGGAAGCCGGAGATAGCGCCGCAGGCAACGGTGATGAACATGAAGCTCCAAATGGGAGTGCCCGACGGATGCATGTTGCCGAAGTTTGCCCAGATCTCGGGGATGGTGTAGGCGGGGTTGGTAAAGATGCCGAAGATAACGCCCACAGCCATGATGATCAGGCAGATGCCGAACACGGGGTAGATCTTACCGATGATGGCATCAATGGAAATAAAGGTTGCGATGAAGTAGTACACCAGAATGATGATCAGCCAGAACAGGGTGGTGGTCAGCAGACCGGACATGCCGCTGTTCTTGCACAGGGTAACGATCAGGCCTGCGGGGCCCACTGCGAACACGGTACCAACCATGATCAGCAGCACAACAGAGAACACACGCATGATGTTCTGCATGACAGGTCCGAGGTATCTGCCGGTGACCTCAGCGATGGATGCGCCATCGTTGCGCTCGCTCATCATACCGGAGAAGTAGTCATGCACACCACCTGCAAAGATGGTGCCGAAGGTGATCCACAGGAACACCACGGGACCCCACAGAGCACCCTGCAGTGCACCAAAGATGGGGCCCAGACCTGCAATGTTCAGCAGCTGGACGAGGAACAGCTTCCACTGGGGCATCACAACGTAGTCAACGCCGTCGTTGATTCGCACAGCAGGAGTTTCGCGGTCGTCCGGTCCGAACGTGTTGTCAACGATCTTGCCATAGACAAAGTAGCCGATGATCAAGAGCGCCAGACAGAGTAAGAAACTAATCATACCAGAAACCTCCTTTTTGATTCAAACCACAGCCAGCATTTTGCGTGCCCAGCTGCGGCTCTGACCAATCTCTGGCTTTATGTTAACACTTTTTTCATAAAGCAGTTAATATTTTTCTGGTATGGTTCCCATATCAAAAAGTATATGGCAAGATGCTTCCGCGGAATACCCGCAAAGAATTTTTATCGCGTTCACGACAAATTTTCTTAATTCCCCGGCAAAGACCTTTCCCGGAACCGGTCAAAGCCGCTGCTGCCAAACTTTCTGGCCTGCTTTTGTGCAAGTTGCTCAATCGTTTTCAATTTTCTCCGCAAATCGTGATTTCTTTGCCTGAAACGCCGCAAAATACAAGGCACCCTCCGCCGAGCCATTTCAGCGGAGGGTGCCTTATTCAGCAGATCATTTGTATATATCTTTGTATATATCGTGTCATGCCTTCTGGGCTGCCTTCTTCGTTGCGTGGAGGAAGACTGCCAGCATTGCAATGGCAAAGATGATGCCGATGGGGTATGCAACGGCGGTGTTGTAGATGGTTGCGCCTTCTGCGGTCTTGGCGTTCAGCAGGCCGCCCAGGCATTCGGGAGCCAGAATGAAGTAGGTGGAAGAGACCGCGCTCATGAAGGTAGCGGGCACAGCGGTGATCCAGTAGTTCTTCTTCTCCTTGAACAGGTACATGGATGCAGCCCACAGAACGATCATGGCCAGCGTCTGGTTGGTCCAGCTGAAGTAGCGCCAGATCACGGTGTAGTTGATGAAGCCCAGTGCGTTGCCGATGCCCAGGAAAGCACCAACGCCCAGCACAGGAACACAGAGCTTCAGGCGGTTTGCGTAGCTGTCCTGATCGATCTTGAACCAGTCGGCCAGAGTCAGACGAGCGGAACGGAACGCGGTATCGCCGGAGGTGATGGGGCAGATGACAACGCCGATCATTGCCAGAGCAATGCCAACGCCGCCCATGGTCTTGGAGCAGACATCATAAATAGCCTTGGACTGGCCCATGGCCAGTGCTTCGGCCAGACCGGTGTTCAGGCCGCCGGTCACCTCGTACAGGCTGCAGCCAGCAGCGGCCCAGATCAGAGCGATGACGCCTCGCAGACCATTGCGCCGTAGAACACGAAGTGGCCCTGCTTTTCACTCTTCATGCAGCGAGCCATCAGGGGCGACTGGGTGGAGTGGAAGCCGGAGATTGCACCGCAGGCCACCGTGATGAACATGAAGCTCCAGATGGGAGTGCCCGACGGATGCATGCTGCCAAAGTGATCCCAGATCTCCGGGATGGTGTAGGCGGGATTGGTGAAGATGCCGAAGATGACACCGATGGCCATGATGATCAGGCAGATGCCAAAGATGGGGTAGATCTTGCCAATGACGGCATCAATGGAGATAAAGGTTGCAATAAAGTAGTACACCAGAATAATGATGAGCCAGAACAGCAGCGAGGTGAGCACGCCGGAAGCGCCGCTCTGACTGCACAGCTCCACGATCAGGCCTGCGGGACCCACCGCGAACACAGTACCCACCATGATGAGCAGCACCACCGAGAACACACGCATGACGTTCTGCATCACAGGGCCTAAGTACTTGCCGGTGATCTCGGCGATGGAAGCGCCGTCGTTGCGCTCGCTCATCATGCCGGAGAAGTAGTCGTGCACACCGCCCGCAAAGATGGTGCCGAAGGTGATCCACAGGAACACCACAGGCCCCCACAATGCGCCCTGCATGGCACCAAAGATGGGGCCAAGGCCGGCGATGTTCAGCAGCTGAACGAGGAACAGCTTCCACTGGGGCATCACAACGTAGTCCACACCGTCATTGATGCGCACAGCAGGCGTTTCGCGGTCGTCCGGGCCGAAGGTGTTGTCCACGATCTTACCATAGACAAAGTAGCCCACGATCAGGATCGCCAGACAGAGTAAGAAACTGATCATACCAGAAACCTCCTTTTTCTTTGTGCCGGAATTATGGAAGCATTTTCCATATTTTCCATTCATCCCGGCCAGCTTTCTGGGTCTATGTTAACATATTTTTCATAGAAGTGATAATATGCTTCTGGTATGGGGGCATATCAAAGACCATATAGCCGCAAAGTTTTTTAGCCGATGTTTCGTCTCTTTTTCGCTCGATTTATCAGCAAAAAGACAGCCGCAGCGCATAAAGCGCTGCGGCTGTCGGCCAAATTCCTTTGCTTTCCGGTTTTTCCGCATTCCGATGTTTTGCCAGTTCTTAACCGGTTTCGGCGGTCATTTCACGGTCAGCGCCGCCTGCTTGTGCAGCAGCTGCACAAAGGTCTGCTCTTCCGGGCGCAGGGTCCCCCTGTCCGGATAGACCAGAACATCCTTCATGCGCTGGCGCTGGGCCGGGCATTTCCTGAGCACCAGATGGTATTGTTCCAGCGCTCGCTTTGGCATGGGCGAAGCCACATATAGGCATTGGGCAGGTTCTGCAGGATGGAAAACTGGCTGCACCGCTCATACACATGGATGCGGCGGTTCGGGTTCGTATGCCAGCGCAGGCCGCTGTCCTCACCGCCGGGCAGCTGGAAATCACCATGCAGGACTTCCATATAGCTGTTCAGCTGGGTGATGTCGGTCACTTCGCACTTTGCCAGCGGGCCTTCGCGGTTGGTCAGCAGCCGGTATTCAAACTCCATCACCGGCTCCCGGTGCAGGCCGTGACGGTCGCAGTAGCGGTGGTAATAATCTTCGTCCTCCTCCGCGTAGCGCAGCAGGGCCAGATGATAGCCCCGCCGCAGTACATGGTCCAGCGCTTCCATGGAGCCGGATTCCCGGATATGCACCCGCAGCTGCTGGCTGTCTGCCATCTGCTGCAAAAAATCCACCGTCGCGTAGGAAGCGTAGGTGGCGTGGGGCAGCACCACCCGCAGCTCCGCACAGCTGCTCTGCCGACTGCGGGCATCCAGATCCAGCCGGTCCACCTCGTCCAGCACCCGCTCTGCCTGCCGGATAAAATGCCGTCCCTGTTCGGTGGGGATCATGCCGGTGGACGAGCGCTCAAAGATGCGGATGCCGTATTCCTCTTCCAGATTCTTGAGCGCCTTGCTCACATTGGCTGGGCCGCATACAGCTGCTTTGCCGCCGCGCTCACGGAGCCCCACTTGCGGATGGCCACCAGATAACGCAGTTCCGTAATATTCATGTGACTGCCCCCTGTTCCAAAAATCATTTCTATTTTATCAAGCCGGGCGGCCGGCTGTCAAGCCAAATGCGGTTGACGCGCCCTGCGCAGAGCTTTATAATAAAAATGCTGTATTTACAAAAAGGAGTTTAGCTGCTATGGAGACTACCTACCGCGTTCTGCGCATTGAAGAGCAGATGTATGGCTGCGAGGAGCTGCCCGCCGGTCAGCCGGTGCTGTGCGATGTCACGCTGGCCGACCCCGCCGGGGAGCGGCGCACCCTGCCCTACCCGGACAAAGAGCTCACCCGCCTAGGCATCGACGAGGGCAGCATGGTCGTCCTGACCGCAGACGGCACACTGAAAAAAGCATAAAATGCAGGAGGAACTTATGAAAAAGATCGAAACTTCGGCCCTGATCGGTCTGGGCGCACTGGGCATCCTGTTCGGCCGCAAAATGCCCGGCGTGCAGGTCATTGCCGATGAGGACCGCATTGCCCGCTACTCTGCCGAACCGGTCGTCTGCAACGGCGAAGCGTGCAGCTTCCGTTACGTCACCCCTGCCGAGGGCAAACCGGTAGACCTGCTTCTGGTGGCCGTCAAGGCTACGGTGCTGGAACAGGCCATTCAGGACATTGCAAAGTTCGTAGGGCCGGACACCGTGATCCTCAGCGTGCTGAACGGCATCACCAGCGAGGAGCACATTGATGCAGCCTATCCCGGCCACACCCTGTGGAGCGTTGCCATCGGCATGGACGCCACCCGCACCGGGCGCACGCTGGTGTTCAATCAGGCGGGCAAGATCCAGTTCGGTGAGCGCAGCGGCGAGATGACCGACCGTGTGCAGGCCGTGGCTGACTATCTGGACGAGTGCGGCATTGCCAACGAGCCCTGTGGGATATCCTTTACAAGCAGTGGAACAAGCTGAATGGTGAATGATGGCCTGAATCAGGCCGCAGCCGCCTTTGACCAGCCCTACGGCGGCCTGCGCCAGCCCGGCGAAGCACAGGACATGATGCGCGCGGCCATGCAGGAGGTCATCCGGCTGGCGAACCTTGAGGGCGTGCCCCTGCCGCCGGACAATGATGTGCAGTTCATCGATGCATGATGCCCACCTTTAACCCCGAGGGCATGCCCAGCATGCGGCAGGATGTGCTGGCAAAGCGCCCCACCGAGGTGGAGGAGTTTGCCGGTGTGGTGCGCCAGCGGGCCAAGAAGTACGGGATGCCCACCCCTGCCAACGACTTTTTCTACACCCGCATCCGCGAGATCGAGGCGGGATACGACCAGTAAGGAGCCACCCATGCATACGCTTTATTTCACCCGCCACGGAGAGACCGTCTGGAACGTTGAAAACAAGATCTGCGGCATGACCGACAGCCCCTCACCGAGCGGGGCCGCCAGCAGGCCCGGAAGCTGGGCGAAGCGTCAAGGCCAGCGGGGTGCACATCGATGAGATCCTGTACTCTCCCTGTCCCGCGCCGCCGACACCGCCCGGGCCATTGCAGAGGCCACCGGCATTCCTGCCCGGTGTGAGCCCCGGCTCCGAGAGCAGTGCTTTGGCCGCTACGAGGGCACGCCCCGGGACGGCGAAGAGTTCCGCATTTCCAAGACCCACTTTGCCGACCGCTACTCCGGCGGCGAGAGCATGATGCAGCTGGCTCAGCGCATCTACAACCTGCTGGACGAGCTCCGGGCCGACACCGACAAGACCTACCTGCTGGTGGCCCACAACGGCATTGCCCGGGTGGTGCAGTCCTATTTCTACGATATGACCAACGAGGAGTACGCGGCGGCAGGCATCAAAAACTGTGAGTTCGTGGAATTTACTTTTAATAAATAAAGCACTTTCATCTCAACGCTCAGAAAATAGTAAATTTTTTATGCAGCTATTGACTTTTTTTCAAATTCGCATATACTGAAAGTGGACAATGGATTGGTTACGAGATTCATAATGTCACCAAAAGCGAACCCCTTCAGAGGTGGACACTCTGAAGGGGTTCTTTTGTGCTTGCTGACCCTTAGATCCAGTCGTCAAGCCACTTGCAGATGTAGCGGACAATTACACCTGCTGCGACGGCTACAACCAAATCGGTTACGAGATTATACATAATGTCACCTCCCATCTGTTGCCAGAATGGAAAGGGGCAGCGCAAACAGTATAACACATGTTTCGACAAAAACAAAGCGGCCTCCCGTATCTGTGCGGAAAGCCGCTTTGTTCTTCACTATCCTTATTCCGCCTTGCGGTAATGGAACTGCTGGTCTCTGGTGATGAACAGGCCGATGCTGACCAGCAGAGCGGCCAGCTCGGCGGCTGTCACGGCCAGCCAGATGCCATCGATGCCCAGCAGGAGCGGCAGCAGCAGAACCGCCGCCACCTGGAACAGCAGGGTGCGCAGGAACGAGATGAGCGCACTGGTCACACCGTCGCCCAGGGCCGTGAAGAAGGAGGACGCATAGACGTTGAAGCCCATGATGAGGAAGCTCAGGCCATAGAGCCGGAAGGCCCGGGTGGTCAGAATGAGCAGGTTTTCATCATAGCCTACAAAGAAGCGGGCCACATGGGGGATGATGAACATGGAGCCGATGGTCATTCCCACCGCAACCACACCGATGAGCTTCAGGCTCTTGCGGTAGAGGTTGTTGACCTCTTTGCGGTTATTGGCACCATAGTGGTAGCTGACGATGGGCGCACTGCCCACGGCGTAGCCACAAACACCGCCACAAACAGGAAGGATGCGTACATAATCACACCATAAGCGGCCACGCCATCCTCGCCCGCAAAGCGGAGCAGCTGATAGTTGTACAGGATGTTCACCAGCGACATGGAAAGGTTGGTCATCAGCTCGGAGGAGCCGTTGATGCAGGCATTCAGCAGAACTTTGCCCTCAAAGCGGGGACGGCAGAGGTGGAGCAGGCTGGTGTTTTTCCGGTTGAGGAAGTAGAACACCGGCAGCAGGCCGCCCACCACCTGGCTGAGCATGGTGGCAATGGCGGCACCCTCTACGCTCCAGTGCAGGATGCCCACCAACAGCACGTCCAGCACCATGTTGGTGCAGCCCGCGCCCACCGTGAAATAAAAGCCCAGATGCGGCTTTTCGGCGGTGACGAAAAAGCTCTGGAACATATTCTGCAGGATAAAGGTGGGCAGGCTGAGCATCAGCACCCGGCCATAGCGCAGGCGTAGTCCAGCATCTCGCCTTCTGCACCCAGCATCAGGCCACCGGCCGGAGCAGCAGCATCCCCAGCACGGACAGCACGATGCCAGCGATCAGCGCCGTTGACATGAACAGGCTGAAGTAGCGGTCAGCTTTTGCATTGTCGCCCTCGCCCAGCGTGATGCCCACGATGGCGCTGCCGCCGGTGCCCAGCATAAAGCCCACGGTACCCACCAGCATGGGCACGGGCATGATGAGGTTGACTGCCGCAAAGGCCGTTTTGCCCACAAAGTTTGAGACGCACAGGCCGTCCACAATGCCGTAAATGGAAGTAAACAGCATGGTGCCGATGCAGGGCAATACAAACCGGATCAGCCGGGAATAATCAAAGTGGTCGGACAATTGGATCATATTCTTTGACATGATTTCTCCTTTCGATCAGAACATACAAAAAAGGCCGGATAAGTTTCGCAGCTCCGGTGTTTCCCCTTGTCTGCTGAGATGCTACGGCCATTCTCAGCCTCCGGGGAACACGAACTGCGACATCTTATCCGGCCTTTCAATTACGTTGAAACAGCCCTCCGATGAGCAAAAAAGAGTATACCAAAGTTTATTTTTTATGTCAAGGCTTTCTTTACATCATTCCGCCGGGCCGCCAGCCGGTACAGTAGCGGGCATAATCGCGGTCGGCCTGTTTGACGTAAAGGAGGAACTGTTCCCTGCCTTCCTTGTCCGTGACCTGACGGACTTTGGTGGGCAGGCTCTGGCGCTGGAGCAGCTCCAGTTCATCGTTGAGCTCTTCCTCGGTATCAAAAGCATCCAGCTTGGTCCAGTGGGTGGCAAAGAGCCAGATGTTTGCAAGGGTGTTATTCATATTCAGTCTCCTTTTCCGGGGCATCGGCAAGGGTGCCGGCCCGGTAGAACGGCGCAATGGCGTTGGCATCGCCGTGGCGCACGATGGAATAGGTAATGTCGCAGTAGGGCTGGATGGCCGTGCTCTTTTCCACGGTGGAGATGAGCAGCACCTGCAGCTGCAGGCGGCGGAACAGCTCCATCATGGGGCGGATGCGGTCACTGGTCATCTTGCTGAAGGCCTCGTCCAGCAGGACAAGGCGGATGCTGTTCTCGCTCTTCTGGTAGA
>ENA-OQJX01000108-OQJX01000108.1-human-gut-metagenome-genome-assembly--contig:-NODE-108-length-55516-cov-2.200852_pt1 | contig 55516 bp, 58 predicted proteins | sample MGYA00242615_ERZ504782 | MGnify/ENA primary metagenome ERZ504782 (study PRJEB26092, sample SAMD00036354) | human gut metagenome | host: Homo sapiens | study: EMG produced TPA metagenomics assembly of... | reverse complement strand
CATGGAGAGGCAGAGAAGAATATCAAGCTGCAGGCGATGGCAATAATACCATTAATCAGAAGGTGGTGCAGGCATTGATTTCTCGTTTTGCACTTTTTGAAGGAACATGGAGGAAGTATCATGGTTTGAACAATGCTGAAAAATATCTGCAAGCTTGTGCCGATTATTCCAAGAAACTGATTGATGCGGTTCCTAATGTGGCTGACAGTTATGAACTTCTTTTTACCTCGGAAAGCCTTGCCGGTATGCCGGGTGTATTACTTTATTTTGAGTACTCCGACCAAGCTGGCTTGACGCATCAAGGTGGCCGTCAAGCAGGTGCTTCCGGAAATTTGTACGAAGGAACCAAAGCGTTGGTTGACCTCTATCTGTGCAGTGATGGCAAGCCTATTGGTAGTAGCGCATTGTATCAAGGAGATACTTCGGCATTTGATGAGTTCCGCAACAGAGACTACCGTTTATATTTCACCATTGTGCCTCCTTATCGTATTAAGGTAAATGGTAATAACGATACGAACTGGAAACGTTATCAACCGGGTGAGACTGTGACTTTTGGTATGAGCACCTATACTTTGACAGAAGAGGACTGTCAGAAATTCTCTGAAAACATTGACTTAATGGAGAGAATTTCTGAACCTGGTCACAAGCGCTTGCCCACTCGTGCTTGGAATGCTTCAACCACCAATGGCTCAGCACCGCGTTTCAGAAGTTACTCTGTAGGAGGAGGTAATCCTGCTACAGGTCGTTTTGGATATTGGTTCTGGAAGTATTATAATGAAGCAGATTGTGTTAATAAGCATGCACAAAATACCACTGATATGCTCGTTTCCGCATTGAAGAGACTATGCTGAACTATGCCGAAGCTATGTGCGAACTAGGTAAATTCGATCAGACAATCGCTGACCTTACTATCAATAAGTTACGTCCGCGCGTTAATGTAGCTCCTATGAAAGTTGCTGAAATCACTGATGCTTTTGATCCTAATAGAGACCAGACAGTACCGGCTTTGTTATGGGAAATCCGTCGTGAACGTTCGGTAGAATTATTGGGCGAGAATTTTGCTTTCGATGATCTTCGCCGTTGGAAGAAAGGTACTTATTTAGATAAAGAAATGACCGGATGCTATGTGAAGAATGCAGATTTTAACAACACACTGCATATTCAGGGATATGCTAATACGGATGCCAGTGCCAACAAGGAAGGATATGTTATTTACCGTCAACAGCCAAAGGGGTTCTTGGATCATTATTATCTCTATCCTATACCTATTAAAGAATTGGTACTAAATCCACAGTTGAAACAAAATCCTGGTTATAAAGAGACAGCAGATGAATGAAATAATGTATATTTGAGGTAAAAACTTGTTAGGATAGCAAAATCATGAAAAGTAGATTTTTATTTTTTGTTGGAATACTTAGCCTTGCAGCGTTACAGCTGCAAGGACAAGTTTCCTATCTTCCGCTGAAGGTGGAAGGCAACTATCGTCCTATAGGGCAGTTAATTCCCAAACAGTAAAAGATATCAAGGCGGAGAATCTTACTGTGGGATGTGAAGTTTTAGACAGAGACTATACCAACTATGATGAGTATAAAACTTATCTTCCGGCATTAGGCATGAAGAAAATACGTCTGCAAGCTGGATGGGCAAAAACCGAGAAGCAGAAAGGCGTATATGATTTTACGTGGTTGGACCATATCATAGATGATGCTTTGTCTCGCGTTTGCAGATATGGCTGCAAACCTCTTACGGTAATCCTATTTATCAAGGTGGTGGTACAATAAATCTGGGCGGTGGCATGCCTAAATCTGAAGAAGCCAAGCTGGCTTGGAATAAATGGGTAGAAGCTATGGCTACACGCTATCTGGGTAAAGTGCACGAATGGGAAATATGGAATGAACCGGACTTGAGCGAGGAAATTCCAGCTGAGGACATCGTGGACATGAATATCCGCACAGCTGAAATTATCAAAAAAGTAGATCCTAAGGCTCGTATTGCAGGTTTTGCCTTCTGCACACTCAATGGTAAGTTGCTGGAGGATTGTCTCAAGTTAGTGGAAAAAGAAGGAAAGTTGAACTTGTTCCACTGGATTTCATACCATGGTTACGAGTATCGTCCGGAGAATTCTTATAAGGCTGTGATGAACTTCCGTCGTATCATCGACAAATATGCCCTGGCATTCAGTTACGTCAAGGTGAGAATGGTGCTCCTTCGAAAGGGCATATGGGGGGAGCGCTTGATAACTATGATTGGACTGAAATGTCACAGCTAAATGGGATTTACGCCGTTTGCTGGGTGATCATGGTCATGGGGTGGAAACAAGCATTTTTTCCATCATTGACATGGCATATCCCACAGGCTTAAATAAATATGTTGCCAAACTCAATGTGAAGGCTAATCCAGTCCAATGGAGAGAAGAAAGTGTTGCGCGTGAAACCTGCTTATAAAGCGGTGCAGCATTTTGCTACGTTATTTGATAACTTCTTCCAACGGATTACTTCTTATAGAATGACTTGCGGAGGTGAGGAAGAGTCATTTGCCCATAACCTTTATCAAAATGCAGAGGGAGCATACAGTTTCTTGATATGGAACCAAACAGAGGCTCCACGTAATGACAATGAGATGCAATACAAGGATGTCACGATTACCGGATGTAATTTTACACAACCTGTATGGGTGGACTTGCTGACTGGATGGATTTTTGAAATACCGGTTTCGGCTTACTCTAAACAAGGAGATGTCTTTACGTTGCGTGGACTTCCTGTGTATGACTCTCCGATAGTAGTCATGGATAAAAGTGTTTTGAAGTAATGGATACATTGATGCACCTTCAGCAGTTGGACTATATCGCCGTGGGTATCTACATCCTGCTCATGGGGGTAATCGGCCTCTCTTTTGGTTGGCTGGTCAAGGATGTTGGTTCTTACTTTAAAGGCGGGGGGACCATTCCTTGGCTTATGGCTACTATTACGAATTTTATGGGGTTGTTCAGCACCTTTGTGTTTGTGGCTTATGCCGGCATTGCCTATGAATACGGCTTGGTTTCTATTACTGTGTTCTGGACCACGGTGCCTGCTTGTATCATAGCAGGTATATTCTTTGGCAAGAGGTGGAGGCGTACAGGACACACTACTCCGGTAGAGTATTTAGAACAGCGTTATGGCTATTCGGTACGTAAGTTGGTGACATGGATGGGGTTGGTCATGCGTTTCCTGGATAATATGGTGAGGCTTTATGCCATTGGTGTATTCATAACTGTGGTTACACCTCTCTCGTTGGAATGGGCTATTGTGATTTCAGGCGTTATTGTAACGGCTTTCAATATTATTGGCGGTATTTGGACGGTAACCATTATGAGCACGGTACAATTTGTTATCTTGATATTGGTTACAGGCATTCTCTTGCCCCTCACTATTGGCTATATTGGGGGGATGGATGTTTTACAAGAACAGTTGCCTGCCAATATGACTTGGTTTAATGGGCCGAAAGGTGCTCCATTATGGTTGATTGTGTATGCTATTATGACGATTATAAAATACAATGAGAACTGGACATTTATCCAGAAGTTTTATTGTGTACGTGATGAATCAGCAGCAAGGAAGGTGGGGCTGGTTAGCGGTTTACTGTTCTTTATATTCACTCCTATATTTTTGTTGCCTGCTGTTGCTTCGCCTCTGATAGTACCAACTATTCCTGATCCTGAAATGTCATATGTGGCAGTTTCTTCTATGTTACTTCCTGTGGGAATTATGGGGATTATGTTTTCTTCCATGTTTGCTGCTACCATGTCATCACTTAATGCTGAATATAACGTGATGGCAGGGGTATTGACCAATGATGTCTATTTCCGTATGATGAATCCTAAAGCTACTCCCAGACGATTGCTTTTTGTAGCACGCATTTCAACTTTGTGTGTAGGAGTCATTATGATTTTAGGAGCTATTGGTATTCGTAATTTTGGTGGGGCTTTTGAGGCTAATAAGCTTTTTACGGGTATTTTGGCTATTCCCGTGGGGATTCCTTTGGTATTGGGTATAGTGTCACGCTATCCCAACAAGGCTTCAGCCATTAATACGATTTTTGTAGGTGTAATTGCCGGTATTGTCCTCAATATGTTACCTTCAGTTTCTTGGGAGATGGCTACATTGATAGAGACAGCTTTGTGCCTGCTTATTTATTATTACCCTTCGCTGGCGCATAATAAAAAAACAATCTCTGATGACGAGAAGAATTTCTTCAAGTTGGTGGAGACACCTATTCGTGAAGAAGAAAAGCCGGTTATTTCATCACAATATGTTCGGGCCTTATTCTATCTTTTTGTATTTTCCATGTTGGTTTCGGGAGTACTGTTTTGTACAATTAGTATTCCTTCTCTGGATACAAAGGGTGGATGTTATGGTTTTCTGGCAGGAGGGCTTTGCTTGTTGGCGGCTGTAGTGATATTTATGGCATATAAACTGAAAACCAAGAAAAAATAAAATAGAAAATGAAGATAGCGTGGTATTTACCTACACTTCCCAGTGTAAAATGCAAATTGCCAAACAGTTAGGGGTAGATTATGCTGTAGCAGCATTGCCTCCCGAACGATATTACATGAAACCTTGGGACTTTAAGGCGATGCTTTATGCCAAGCAGAGTTTGGCCGATGCAGGTTTGAAATTGGAAGTTATTGAACCGGCACCTCCCCATTATCATATTAAGTTGGGGTTGCCAGGACGTGATCAGGAGATAGAAATTTTTAAGAATGTATTGCGTAATATGGCAGCTTTGGATATTCCCGTTCTTTGCTATAACTTCATGCCGCAGTCTGGTTGGTATCGTACCAGCTTTTCTAAGAAAGGACGTGGTGGTGCATTAGTGACGTGCTTTGATAATTCTTTAGTAGAGAAGGCACCGTTACTTACCGAGGCCGGATGTTTAGACGACGAGCAAATTTGGGATAACTACAAGTATTTCATGGATAGGGTACTTCCTGTGGCTGAGGAGTGCAAAGTAAAATTAGCTCTTCATCCTGATGATCCCCTATACCTTCGTTGCAAGGTATAGCCCGTATTTTTCGCAGTGCGGAAAATATGGATAGGGCAATGCAACTTTTTCCTAGTGATTACAATGGAATAACCCTCTGTCAAGGCACTTTTGCTGCTATGGGCGAAAACATACCGCAAGTCATTGAATACTTTGGCAGCGTGGTAAGATTTTCTTTGTTCATTTTCGTGATATTCGTGGCACGGCCTCTTGCTTTGAAGAGACGTTTCACGATGAAGGGATGACTGATATGAAAGCATGTATAGAAGCTTATCGGAAAGTGGGTTTTGATGGAATAGTGCGTACTGACCATGCACCTATTATGGCTGGTGAAGGTGGTGATAATCCTGCTTATGAAATGTTAGGGCATATTTTTGCAACCGGTTATTTGAAGGGGTTGCTGGAAGAACAAGACAGACACAGAAACAATTATAATAAATAAATATTTTTACTTATGGCTGATAAGAATTTAATGAAGCTTGATAAGCTTCGTGAGAAATTGGACAAGATAGAAATGGCTGAGTTCCCCATTTCTGAGGCAGAACTTTGTGACCGTTATGAGAGATTGTATACCGGAGCGGTGAATGATGTTCTGCGTGAAGCAACTTTTATGGATCAGGCATTACCTATAAATATTCTGCCGCTTAAATTTGAGATGGTATCTTGTGGTATTGCTTTTACCGTCCGCAGCAATCCTGATCCTACAGTGGGAGGAGAGATGGAAATCCGTGCCAAGATGCTTGACGATATGCCTTGTAATTGTTGTGTGGTGTGGGATGCCGGTGAAGAGACAGAAGCTGCCCATTGGGGGAGGTGATGACAGCGTCGGCTATTGCCCGTGGCGCACGTTGTGCTGTCGTAAACGGTGGCTTACGTGACACTCGTAAGGTATTAGCACAGAATTTCCCGGTATTCTATCGTTATCGTAGCTCTAACGGTTCATTGGGGCGTACTAAAATTACGGGCTATAATATCCCCGTACGTATAGGTAAGGTCTATATTAAACCGGGTGATGTTATCTTTGGTGACATTGACGGTGTGGTAGTTATTCCTCGTGCCATTGCCTACGATGTGTTGGTGCGTGCAGAAGAAATCAATACAAATGAGAGAGAGATGCGCGGTTGGGTACATCCGGGTTTTTCGGCTGTGGAAATGGTTAATAATGGAGGATACTTTTAAAAATGAAAGCTACGTTCCTGACTGAAGATTTTTTGTTGCATACGGATGCTGCCCGTGAGCTGTATCATGTATATGTCGAGAATCTTCCCATTATAGATTATCACAACCATTTGGATCCAAGAGCATTGGCTACGGATCAATGTTACAGTGATTTGGCTGAACTCTGGGTGACGCACGACCCTTACAAGCATCGTGCAATGCGTATTAACGGTATTCCGGAATACAGTATCACTGGTAAAGCTCCATCTAAGGAAAAGTATGAAGTCTGGGCGCGTACTTCTCCTTATGTGGTCGGAAATCCGCTTTACCATTGGACGGCTTTGGAATTGAAACGTATTTTTAATGTTGACGACCTGCTTGCGTCTGATACGACTGAGGAGATTTATCAGCATTGTAATAGTTTGTTGCAGAAGGAAGGGTACAGTACCATAGGCATTCTTCGTAAATGGAACGTTGAAATTGTTTGTACCTCTGATGACCTGCTGGATGATGTATCGCTGCATCGTATGGCTTCTGAGCATGTGACTGACTTAAAAGTACTGCCTTCGTTGCGTGCCGATTCTATTTTGGCTTTTGGGACTCCGGGTTTCAATGCATGGTTGGAACGTTTGAGGCAGGTCGCTTCCATCAATTCATTGGAGGACTATCTATATGCTTTGCGCTTGCGTCTTGATGTATTCAGTGAAGCAGGTTGTAGGTTGGCAGACCATGCTCTTGACAATGGATTTGCTTTTCATTTGCCCAATGCAGATGAAGCTTCACGTATTTTCACCGTTTGCTTGCAAATGGTAACATGGCAGCAACTGATAAAGTGAAACTGATTTCCTTCGTACTGTTTAAATTAGCGCAAGAGTATGCTACTCGTGGATGGGTGATGCAACTGCATATAGGTGCCGAACGTTTTACCACTAGTCGTTTACGCAGTTTATGTGGGCCGGCCGGAGGATATGCTACTATAGGTAATGTGTGTGACATTCGTAGCTTATGTGACTTTTGGATAGTGCAGAATCGGTTGGCGGTATGCCTAAAACCATACTGTATACGCTAAATCCTGCGGATAATGCCGCCTTTGCCACACTTACTGGCTCTTTTACGGGTGATGGTGTAGCAGGAAAATTGCAGTTTGGTCCGGCTTGGTGGTATAATGACCATAAAGAAGGTATTGAAAATCATCTTCGCACTTTGTCCAGTTATGGTTTATTGAGCCGTTTTATTGGAATGACTACGGATTCACGCAGTATTCTTTCCTTTTCAAGACATGAGTATTTCCGTCGTATACTTTGCGGATATATTGGTGGGCAAATAGAAAAGGGTGACCTCCCCAATGATATGAAATTGTTGGGGGAGATAGTGAAGAATATTTCGTATAATAATGTTTATAATTGGTGCTTTGATTGAAAGTCAAATTAAAAGTAAGAAAATATGGAAACAAAAAATAAAGTGGCAGTTGTTACCGGTGCCGGTGGAACACTCTGTTCGGCTATGGCTATTGAACTTGCTACACAAGGATATAAAGTTGTACTAGTAGGGCGTAGTATAGAAAAACTGAAAGTAACTGAGGCACAAATAAAAGCAGAAGGAGGTATTTGTGTATGTCTGACGGCTGATGTGAAAAATCTGGAACAAGTCCAGAAGTTACGTCAGGAGGTACTGCGCATTTATGGGCGTTGCAATGTACTGATTAATGGTGCAGGTGGTAACCAGCCTGATGCGGTGACTACCATTAATCACTATGAACCGGTGGAACTGACTGCCGACAATACAGAACGCGGTTTCTTCAATCTTGATATGGAACGTTTTCTGGATGTGATGAATGTAAATGTGATGGGCACTGTTATTCCTTGTCAGGAGTTTGCACGAGACATGGTAGAAGAGGGCGGTGGAGTCATTATCAATTTTGCCTCGATGAATACCTATCGTCCTTTATCCCGTATTCCGGCTTATGCTTGAGTAAGGCTGGTATTTCCAATTTTACCCAATGGCTGGCTGCTTATCTGGCTCCTGCCATATTCGTGTGAATGCTATTGCACCAGGCTTCTTTCTGAACGATCGTAGCCGTAAATTGCTGCTTACTCCTGATGGCGGCTATTCTGAACGTGGTGCTAACATTATGCGTCAAACGCCTATGAAAAAATTTGGTGAGGCTAAGGAACTTTTAGGTTGTATGAATTGGTTGATTGATGACGAAAAGGCTGGTTTCGTAACAGGTATTACAGTACCGGTTGATGGTGGCTTCCTTTCCGATTCAGGTTTATAATATATTTACTTCTTTATATAGTTTGTCCGTTGGCGGAATTAAAAAAGTCTGGGTGGTTGCGAACTGCAGCAAAAGGCTGAATAGTAATCTGTATTCTTTACAAACAATACAGATACAAGAAACAGTCGTATATTGAACCTAATTCAGTCGTATAGTGAATGCCATTCAGTCGTATACTGAATAGGATTCAGTCGTATACTTAATTCAGTGCATTCAATGGAGTTGATAATCAGTAGATTACAAAAGACTGCTGTGTGTTTGATAAATTACTACAAATTATCAAAATATCATTGCGCTCATTTTGTAGTGGCAATGAATTAATTCCGCCAACGGGTATAGTATCTAGTAGCTAGGGACTATATGAGGACATTCTGCAAAGTTGGCACCTACGTGCAGCGTCATTATATTGGTTTTATCTCTTCTTTAATTAATTATTATGAAAAAGATTATATTCATATTGGCATTCATACTGGGAGTTGCCCACAATTTAGCAGCACAATATCAATATCTGTTTCAGGATCCTTCAATAAGTGCGAAAGAGCGTGCTGCCAACATCGTATCTTTGCTGACATTGGATGAGAAGATAGCCCAAATGATGAATGATGCACCAGCTATTGATCGGTTGGGCATACCTGCTTATAACTGGTGGAATGAGTGTCTACATGGTGTAGCCCGTTCTCCCTACCGTGTTACTTCCTTTCCACAAGCCATCGGTATGGCTGCCACTTGGAATACAGATGTTTTGTTCCGAATGGCTCAATACGCTTCTGATGAGGGACGGGCCATTTACAACGACGCTTCTTCTAAAGGAAAGACTGGTATTTATTTGGGACTTACTTTCTGGAGTCCTAATGTAAATATCTTCCGGGACCCCCGTTGGGGAAGAGGACAAGAAACTTATGGTGAAGACCCTTATTTGACTTCCCAGTTGGGAGCAGCTTTTGTACACGGTTTGCAGGGTAACGACCCTCGTTATCTTAAAGTATCAGCTTGTGCCAAGCATTATGCGGTGCACAGTGGCCCTGAGTGGAACAGAAGTTTTTTTAACGCTAAAGTTTCCAATCAGGATTTGTGGGATACCTATTTACCGGCTTTTCAGAAGCTGGTGACAGATGCTAAAGTAAGTGGGGTAATGTGTGCCTATAATGCTCTTTCCGGCCAACCTTGTTGTGGCAATGATTTACTGATGATGGACATTCTACGTAACAAATGGGCTTTTACAGGTTATGTTACTTCAGATTGCGGTGGAATCAACCACTTTCATATGCGGCATAAAACTCATCCGAACAAACAAAGTGCTGCAGCAGATGCTGTGTTGCATGGTACAGATTGTGAATGTTCCAATAATGGTGCTTACCATGCACTGAATTTGGCGGTGGCCGAGGGTCTTATTAAGGAGGAACAGATAGATGTTTCATTGCAGCGTTTATTTGAAATACGCATGCGTTTAGGTATGTTTGATCCTGTTGAGATGGTGCCTTACAGCAACATCACTACTGATGTGTTGGAATGTGAGACTCACAAAGCTCATGCGTTGAAAATGGCACAAGAGTCGGTGGTGCTGCTGAAGAATAAGGATAATCTGCTACCATTGGACAAAAAAAGTATCAGGAAAATAGCTGTGGTTGGTCCCAATGCACTTTCTGAAAACGTGATGTTAGGCAATTATTTCGGGCTTCCCACTGACACATGGTCAGTAATGGAAGGACTCAGAAAAAAGTTGGGTAGTGACGTGGAAATCATTTACGAGCCGGGATGTAGCTATGTGGATAATCGTGTGTTCCGTTCGGCTTGGGATGCAGATTGTTTTTCTTATAAGGGGACACGGGGGATACGTGCCGAATATTTTACTAACCCTTCATTCAAGGGAAAACCGCAGCTTACAAAAATGGAACAGCGTATCAGCTTTCAGCATGGTGATGGTGAATATATTGCTGATGGAATTGCCGCCAACCAGATGTCAATACGTTACTCTGCAGATTATACTTCTCGGCAAGACGGTCAGATTAGCTTTTCACTTTCGGGTGATGACGGCTATCGGCTATATATTGATGGAGAACTTTGTATAGATTCTCAGAAAGGCGATTCTTATTATACATTTGATGTAAAAAAGGGGAAAAACTATAAGGTGGTCATAGAATATTGGCAGTATGCTGATGTATGTGAATTGCACTTTGATATGGGACGTATGTGGCATGCTGATGCACGCGAAACGGCACAGACAGTGCAAGATGCTGATGTTATTTTATTTGTCGGGGGGATTTCTGCTTCACTAGAAGGAGAGGCGATGATTGTGCATGCTGAAGGCTTCAAAGGAGGAGACCGTGTAACTATAGCTTTACCTGCTGTACAGACGGCTTTGCTCAAAGAACTGCAAGCCACCGGAAAACCGGTAGTATTTGTTATGCTAACCGGTAGTGCTGTTGCTCTTGAATGGGAGCAGAGAATTTATCTGCCATTGTGAATGCCTGGTATCCGGGACAAGCGGGCGGATTGCTATTGCCGATGTGTTGTTTGGCGATTATAATCCGGCGGGACGTTTGCCGGTGACTTTCTATAAAAGTGAGATAGATTTACCAGACTTTGAAGACTACAGTATGGACAATCGTACTTATCGTTATTTTAAAGGCAGTGTACGTTATCCGTTCGGTTACGGGTTGAGTTATACTTCGTTTGCTTATGACAAAATGCATATTAGCAAAGAAGGAGACGGTTATAGAGTGGAAGTAGAAGTGAAAAATGTAGGGGAGAGGGAAGGAGATGAAGTTGTGCAGCTTTATGTGTCAAATAGAAATGATAACTTCAAAACGCCTATCCGTTCTTTGAAAGGGTTTAAGCGTATCAACCTTAAGCCGAACGAGAGTCGTAGCATTTGTTTTGAACTTGCTTCTGATGATCTGACATTGGTCAATCAAAACGGTTATCGTGTACCAATGAAAGGCGAAGTCTTAGTCTCGGTGGGAGGTGGACAACCTTTGAAGGGAGTACCTTACTGTATGAAAAGTATAAATCTAAAATAATAAGAATAAATTGTTTGAACTATGAAAACTCGATTTTGGCTATATGTGTGGCTCTGTTGGGGTTGTGCGGCTGTCGGTCCGGAAATGCAATAAATGAGTGGGCAAACTATGCTGATACTCGGATTGGTGTAATAGATACGCGAGCCAATAACTGTGTGATAGGCCCCCGTTTACCTTATGGTAGCATTTATCCTTCGCCCCAGACTCCCAATGGGGGAATGGATGGCTATCATCCTAATTTTCCCATTCGTGGCTTCGGACAGCTTCATGTCAGTGGAACCGGATGGGGGGCATACGGTCATTTTCTGGTTTCCCCACAGGTGGGAACATTGGTTGCTGATACAGCAGGGCATGATTCGCCTCATAGTGGGGACGTCACTAGGCCCTATTACTATAGTACTTTTCTAGACCGCTATCAAACGCAGGTAGAGATTGCACCGGCGCATTACAGTGCCATGTATCGGTTTACCTTCCAAAGTCGGAGGAAGCAGGGTTGTTGTTTGATGCGTCGCAAGCTATTCCGACAGACATTGAGCGCAACATGAATGGAAAGGTGTTGGAAAGCTCGGCACAGATTGACATGGAAACTGGAAAAATGCGCATGAAGATTACTTACCGGGGCGGATGGGTGAACGGTCCATACAGTTTATATATGGTAGGGCAATATAATAAGAGAGCTACTGAAGTGGGAGTGTGGTGCGGCGATTCATTATATGCGACCAGACTGTTATCCAAAGTGATACTTCAGCACGAGGAAAACATATAGGTGTTTACTGTAAATTTGATACAGACAAGAAGGAAAAAGTACTTCTTAGACTGGCAATTTCATTTACCGGTTATGATAGGGCAGAGGCTTTGCTGGAACAAGAAATGCCAGAGTGGAGTTTTGAGGACGTGGAACAGCAGGGCAAACAGATATGGGAAGAAAAGTTCCGAAGAATTGAGATTGAAGGAGCTACTTGGGAACAAAATGTAATGTTTTATTCTGCTATGTTCCGATTTTACACTTTGGCCAGTGACCGTACTCTTGACCGTGCTGATTGGGAGAAAGGAAAGCCTTATTGGGACGATAATTATGCCTATTGGGATACATTCCGCAGTGCTTATCCTTTGATGACATTGATAGATGAGCCTATGATGCGTAGCAACTTGCAGGCCTTGATAGAGCGGTATAAGCAGAACGGTGTGGTATATGACGGTTTTATAGGTGGACGTGACCGGGTGGCCGAGCAAGGAGGCAATGACGTGGATCATATTATTGCAGAAGCTTGCTTGAAGAATGTGGAAGGCGTAGACTGGAAAGAGGCCTACCGTATAGTGAGACACAATGCTGATTGTAGACGGATAGGACACCACAATCATAAAACGGTGGGTGATAACTATACCAAATACAAAGAACTGGGCTGGATACCTGAGGGGGTCATGAGTACTTCACAATCTTTAGAGTATGCTTACAACGATTATAGTATTGCTCTTATGGCACAGAAATTGGGACTGGAGGATGATTGTAAAAAATATTTGCAACGTAGCCGCCAATGGAGGCAGTTATGGAATCCGGATCTTGAGAGTCATGGCTATAAAGGGTTTATTGATGCCCGTCGTTGTAATGGGGAGTTTGTCTTCTTTGAACCGACACGTTACGGCGGTTCGTGGAAATCTCCTTTTTATGAAGCTACTTCATGGACTTATAGCTATTATACTCCACACGATATGGATACACTTATTTCTTTGATGGGAGGCGCGGATACGTTTGTAGAGCGGCTGAAGTATGGATTTCAAAAAGGATTGATCGATTATACCAATGAACCAGGTTTCCTTACCACGCGTGCTTTTACCCATGCGGGTCGTCCCGACTTGTCTTCCTATTGGTACATGATGTAATGCGGAATGGATATGATCTTACAGGTTACCCGGGTAATGATGATACAGGCTCCATGGCTTCTTGGTATGTATTTTGTTCTGTGGGCATTTTCCCAAATGCAGGTCAGGATTATTATTATCTTAATGCGCCGCTTTATAGTAAGTCTACAATTCATTTGTCTGGAGGAAAAACATTTGGTCATTACGGCCAATGCTTCTGACAAAAACATCTATATAAAGTCGTGCAAAGTAAATGGCAAGTCTTGGAATAGGGCAATAATAGAGCATGGTGAAATAGCCAATGGTGGAACGATAGAAATGGAACTGAGTGATGTGCCTACTGAGTGGGGTAAGGAGCTCGAATAATTTGGAATTATGATGAACGTTAGATGGTGGATCGTATACCTGATGCTGCTGTTCGGAGTGCAGAGTATGGATGTGTTTGCCCAGCCATTGGCAAAGGATGCAGTGCCATTTGTAGGCGCACAGGTGTTTATTGAGCCGGGACAGACTTCTTCTCAAATTGATGGTTGGTTCAAAACTATGGCAGAGAATGGCATGACAATGTGCCGTATTCGAATGTTTGAGTCTTATATGAAACAATCTGATGGGCATTGGGATTTTTCATTGTTCGATATGGCTTTCCAATCTGCCGCCCGATATGGGATAAAGGTATATGCTACTCTTTTTCCTGCTACGGCAAAAACAGACATTGGTGGTTGGAAGTTCCCGGCTGATGATGGTCAAAAGGATGCTTTTGCATTATTTATTAAGGCATTGGTCACACACTATAAGAAGTATCCAGCTTTGGCTGGTTGGGTTATTATTAATGAGCCGGGAACTGACGGTAATTATCCCCATACTGATTTTGTTGACAAGGCACGGTCGCAATGGATGAATTGCATCCTGAGCGTGACTATAAAGAAAATGGCTTTCCCGTGTTGATGACTGTCCGTGATCAGCAGTTTATTCATGATTTTACTGCAGATTTCTTGAAATGGATTGCATTAGCAATCAAGAAGTATGATGACAGTCATGATGTGCATGTCAATCCGGCTGGGGTATTTGCTAACTATGGCGAATATAATTTTCCGGTATGGCGTAATTTTTGAGTAGCTTAGGAGGCTCGGCACATCCATCTTGGCATTTTGGCTATTTTTCTCGCACGCAATATTCACTGGCTATGTTGGCTTTGTCTGAGCTGTTGCGTTCGGGAGCTGGCTCATTACCTTGGTTTATGACTGAAATTCAGGGAGGAAATAATACTTATAGTGGAGTAAATGCCTTATGTCCTACCGCTAATGAGATAACCCAATGGTTGTGGACGATTTTGGGCTGTGAGGGTAAAGGGGGGATCTTTTGGATGCTTAATCCGCGCAGTTCGGGTATTGAGGCAGGAGAGTGGGCTATGATAGATTTCCAAGGGAAACCTTCAGAACGTTTGCGTGCGGCAAAACAGGTGGCTTCGATTATCAATAGGCATGCCGATCTCTTTTGCTCACCCCATATCATACCTTCCGGTATTGATGTGGTCTATCTCAAGGAGTCTTTATGGGCCGAGAATCTGATGGGGCGTAAGCAGGATAAATATCAAGGGCGGATGTATGGTGCAGTCATTAAGTCATCCATAGCTTGTTTCAAAGCACTTACAGAACGCGGATTGAATGTGGGGCTGAAAGCCATTGATGAATATGATTTTTCACAGGTTGACTATACAGGACGTTCCATTATCCTCTCCAATCAGATTGCTGTTCCTGCTTTTTACAAAGAGCGGTTGGAGCGGTTTGTTGCTCGGGGAGGTACACTGTTTGTTGAAGGGCTTACCGCTTTCTTCGATGAAGAACTGCATAACACAATGAATACCGGCTTTACTTTTGAGAAGCTTTTTGGTAGTAATATTTCCGAATTTATTCTTCGGGAAAATCTTTTCACTACTACTGTAGGACAATATACTTTCCCGACACATTTATGGAGGTAGGATATGTGGTGAAACATCACCGGTACATATACATTCCTTTGGCAAAGGGAAGGTGATATGGTGCCCGTCAAACGTTGCCCTGGGGGCATGGGTATCGGATAATTATAAGCCATTATCCGATTATCTGTATGAATTGCTTCCCAAAACATCTGATATTATTGCTTTTAGGGATTATCAATCCGATGTATTGTTGCGTACCTTGAAATCGGGGAATGTGACATTGATGATTTGTATTAACAAGTCTGCTGAGGCGCGTACAATAGCGCTCAATGGATTATCTTCTTCTGACACCCCTTACTCCATTTATGCTTCAGAAGGTTGTACCGTTATGGGTGTGGAACTCATAATGGCTCCTGAAGGGGTGCTGGTTGTAAAGTGGTGATTGTTTTGAAAATGACAAGTTAAAAATATACACAAATGAAGTGTTTTTATATATTATTGTTTTTCCTCTCTTTTTTCTTATTTTCTGTTAATGGGCAGCAGATAGGGAAATGGCATTTTACATCCCAAGGTCTTCCAATGTATCAATATCAAGGCAAATTGCCTTTCCAGGCACTTGATAACTATGGTAATGATTCTCATTTACCCGAAGACCCTTATTTCCTGCTGGGTAATTATCGGTTGGGATTATTTACCCATGTCAGTGGCGTATTCCAGTTTATTACAGCTCAGAGAGTATGGGCGCGTATAAATTTCAATGAGGAACGACCTAATTATGGTAGTAACACAGCTTGTGTGTCACTGAAGCGAAGAGGAAAAAGTGAACTTACTGAGTTAGTCGGCCTTGGGTCCATAGCTTCGGATCCGCAGCGGACACAACGTTTCTTTGGAGTTGGGTTTGCCCGTTATGAATATGATTTGGGTGAAGGAGTGTCATGTACTCGTATTATTTCAGTGAAGCCATCGGAAAATATTAATGAGGGAACTCCTTCTTTTCTCATTTCAGTTAATATGCATAATGGAGGAACAACACCGATAGAGATAGAATATGCTGAGAGCATGCCAGTAAACTATGTGAGCATGAATATGCAGCTTGACTCACCTCTGCAACGTGCAATGCGCTATCCGGTACAAATTTGTACCGGACAAGATAGACGGAATGTTGTAGCGTATATAGAGCTTGTACCAATCGTTTTTTGGTATTGCCCTCCAAGCATCAACGCTATATTTATGATATAAACCCTCCATCTGTGTTTATGTATGTCAATGGTGATAAGAATGTTGATTCATCCGTAAATAAAAATGGGGATAATGGGTTGAAGTCGGTATTTAGTTTGTCATTGGATCCCGGTGAAAGTCGTACTCTACAGATAGTAATAGGATTGTTTGATGAAGAAAAATATAGCTCTGCGTCTCATCAGGCAGAGTGTTTTTTGCAGGATGCTGATAAGTCGGATTCTGTAGGCGCTTTTGCTGCTTTGTGGAAAAATACTTGCCTGACCTCTCGACATGAAAAGATGAGGTGCTTCGTCGTGAGATGTTGTGGAATGCTCATATGATAGAAGCTTCGGCCAAATATAGTGAATATTACGGTGAGACATTCATTCCGCAGGGATCGGTCTATTCTTACCATTTTGGTGATAACATAGCCAATCGTGACCATTTGCAGGCTTCTTTGGGGGCATGTTATTACAATCCCCGGTTGGCAAAATCGTGTATTCGCTATGTAATGAAACATTCCGAGAGCGATGGAGAGATTAAGAGAGGAAATTCAGGCTTTGGTTATACACCGGCTTCTATTTACAAGGAAAGCGATGAGCAACTTTATATGTTCAATGCTGTGTCAGAGTATCTTCGCATAACGGGAGACTATGCTTTTCTTGATGAAGAGGTATATCTTTATCCTGCAGAATGTAAGCAGAAGGAGAAGGTACTTTTCTTGTTGCAAAAATATTTTATTTATCTTCGAGATGAAGTACGTACAGGACCTTCCGGATTAGTGCGTCTGCTTAATTCGGATTGGGCGGATAGTTTCTTGCATCGTTATTCACCTAATAAATATGAATGGTCGGCAGAGTCACATCTTAATACAGCCATGGCTTTAGCTGTATTTCCTAAACTTATTGACTGTCTTCGTAAATCATCGAGAGAGGATGTGGCAACCTTTGTCAAGGCTGTGGAGGAATATCGTCTTCAATTGGAAACTGCTTATATGAAGGATTTAGGTTCCCGGTCCTTCTCGGCACGTGCTTATCTTACTCCTGAACTTCGTTTTGGTACAGATAATGTGTGCATAGAACCACAAGCTTACTTGTTGCAAATTCCGACTTTGTCAACAGAGCGTAAACGGACTATTTATTCTTATGTGAAGCAACGCATATCTGACTGTGAAAAATAGGGATACGTAATCGTGAACAACCACTTTGGGATCCTAAAAACGGTGAGGATTGTGGTATATGGTATTCGTTGGAATATCCATTTTTATTGGGAGTAGCCACTTTTGACAAGGTAGAGGCAAGGAAATTGCTTCACAAGTTTTCTTTTGCTAATTTTGCTAAGAATTATCCTCAATATTGGATAGGGCAATGGACAGCTCCTGACGAGATAAATTCTACCACTTACCGTGAAGGGCTTTATGCTTTTTGGATATCTATTCCAAACTACCGATATGGTTTCCAAGGCTATTGCTCACATCCACATACATGGCCTATATACTGTTACTATAAGTTGAATGAATAAAAATTGTAGTTTTGTTGAATGCGGAATCTTTCAAAAACAAATTTAGGTTCTAATAAGACGGAAATGCATCAAAAGACGTAATGACCCCAATAAATAATATTGAATTCTGTAAAAACATGAAAAAGTTAATTTTGACATTTATTGCTTTTGTAGGACTATGTGTTCCTTTATCGGCACAGTGCACCTATCCTTTTCAAGACATTAATTTGAACGATGATGAACGTATTGATAATCTGTTATCATTGATGACAATAGATGAAAAAGTTAATGCACTAGGCACGGAACTTGACGTTCCGCGTTTGGGAATTATGCGTACGGAGCATTCTGAGGGGCTGCATGGCATGGCCTTGGGAGGACCTGGTGGATGGGGTGGTAAACATCTTGTGAATAGTCGGATAGTTACGATTGAATATCCTACTACTATTTTCCTCAAGCATACGGGTTAGGTGAAACTTGGGACCCAGAACTAATTCGAAAAGTAGCAGATATCGAAGCAACAGAAATACGTTATTATACGCAAAATAGAAAGTATAATAAAGGTGGTATGGTTATGCGTGCCCCTAATGCAGACTTGGCGCGTGATCCTCGATGGGGACGTACAGAAGAAAGCTTTGGTGAGGATGCCTTTTTGACAGCAAGAATGACTGTTGCGTTTGTAAAAGGACTGCAGGGAGATAATGAAAAATACTGGAAGTCAGCATCATTGATGAAACACTTTTTGGCAAACAGCAATGAAGATGGGCGCTCTTTCACTTCTTCAAATTTTGATGAGCAACTTTTTCGCGAGTATTATTCTTACCCTTTTTGGAAAGGTATAACAGAAGGGGGGGCACGTGCATTCATGGCAGCATATAATAGCTGGAATGGCACACCAATGGCTGTTCATCCCATTTTGACAGAAGTGACAAGAAAAGAATGGGGGAATAATGGCATTATCTGTACTGATTGGGGAGCACTTAATCTGCTTGTTACTGCACATAAAGCATTTCCAACGCATGCTGAAGGAGTTGCTGCTGTTATAAAAGCAGGAGTTGGACAAATTCTTGATACTACTTATAAACCATATATTTATGAGGCATTGGAAAAGAAAATACTGACTGAGGCTGATATTGATAAGGGGCAATTATTATGTTGCATTAAGATTAGGATTGTTGGATGCGAATCAATTAAGATTACCATACTCACATATTGGAGTTACGGATACTATTCGGCCATGGATGAATAAAGATATACATAACTTTGTTCGTCTTGTAACGGCTAAATCTGTTGTTCTATTGAAAAACGATAAGAAAACGTTGCCATTAGATAAGAATAAAATTAAATCCATTGCAGTTATTGGGCCACGCGCTAATGAGGTATTACTAGATTGGTATAGTGGCACACCTCCTTATGACGTGACTATTTTGCAGGGAATAAAAAATGCATTAGGTGATGATGTGAAGGTTTTATTTGAACCTAGTAACGAGATGGATAAAGCATATGTGGCTGCTCAAAAGGCAGATTATGCAATTGTATGTGTTGGTAATCATGTATATGGTACGGATACAAAATGGAAATATTCACCGGTACCAAATGATGGTCGAGAAGCTGTAGACAGAAAGGCATTGTCACTTGAACAGGAAGACTTGGTAAAAGTGGTTCATAAAGCTAATCCCAATACAATTATGGTTTTGGTCAGTAGTTTTCCGTTTGCTGTTAATTGGGCACAAGAAAATTTACCGGCTATAGTACATATATCAAATAGTAGTCAAGAGTTAGGTAATGGGCTTGCCGATGTGATTTTCGGGAGATATAACCCTGCAGGAAGAACTACTCAGACATGGGTGAAATCAATAGAAGATCTTCCACCTATGATGGATTATGATATTCGTAATGGTCGTACATATATGTATACTAAGAGAAAACCGCTTTACCCGTTTGGATATGGACTAAGCTATACAACTTTTGAGTATCGTAAAGTGACATTATCTTCGGATAGTCCTGCTAAGAAAGATACTTTAAGAATAGTAGTAGATGTCAAGAATACCGGGGATGTAAAGGGGGAAGAAGTTGTTCAACTCTATGTCTCTTATCCTGATTCTAAAGTAAAGAGACCAATTAAACAGTTAAAAGGGTTTAAGAGACAGATGATTAATGCCGGACAAACTGTACCAGTTGAGATTAATCTTAAAGTTGAAGATTTGGCATATTGGGATATGAACCGAAAAGAATTTGTTGTAGAAGACGGTAGAATCAATCTTATGATTGGTAGCTCTTCTGATAATATATTGCTGACTAAGCAAATAAGAATAAAATGAGCAGACTAAACATTTGGGGTATATTTGTGCTTGCTTAAGTCACTGAGATATAAAACGGGTCGGCATATTCATGTAGATATTTTCCGGGAAATACCGTATCAAAGCAATATTGGGGTTGATGACCTGCTTTCCACCTAAGTTGAAAAGGTGATAAAGTAGAGCGAGAATCCTGCTAATATAGGAGATACACATGAAGTAATGGTAATCTGTGGGGGCGTAAATAAACTGTTATGCTCTGTTTTAGGCATATAGGCATAAAATAAGGCACACAGCGATAACTGTGTGCCTTATTCGTGGAGCGTATGAGACTCGAACTCATCACCTCGACACTGCCAGTGTCGCGCTCTAGCCAGATGAGCTAACGCCCCGTTGCCAACGTTTGCAGGCTTGCTTTCGTTTTTGATGGTGCAAATATAATGCATTATTCTGAAATAATTGCTATGTTTGCGAAAGAATTTGAAAAAATAAGTTATGCTGATATATAATACCACTTATCATGTAGAGGAAGGAGAAGACAAAAACTTCCTGATATGGATGCAGGAACACTATCTTCCCGAGGTAGAAAAGAACGGAACATTGTATGCTCCACGTATAGCCCGTATCTTGAGTCATATTGAAGAAGGAAGCATCTGCTATTCTGTTCAGTTTGAGGTGGAAAACTCTGCCAAACTGTATCGTTGGCATCAAGAGCAAGGAGTGAAACTGAACGAGGAATTACTGAATATCTTTAAAGATAAAGTGATTGGCTTTCCTACATTGATGGAGGTAATAGTGTGATACAACCGGTCAAAGAGAAAATAATATTGGGTATAGACCTGGTACACCATTATGGGGTATGGAGTATTGCGTGTGGCAGGTGTCAAGCCGGAAATGATAGCCATGGGAATTATCGACCTCCGCAAATTTGGAGACCACTATCTGAAGTTACGTCATATTCATGAACGGGTACTGAGTATCATAGAGAGTTATTTGCCTGACGAGCTCGCTATTGAGGCCCCTTTCTTCGGAAAGAATGTACAGTCTATGTTGAAGTTGGGGCGTGCGCAAGGCGTAGCAATGGCAGCTGCTTTGAGCAGGGATATTCCCATTACGGAATATGCTCCTTTAAAAATAAAGATGGCCATCACTGGAAACGGACAGGCATCCAAGGAACAGGTGGCGGACATGTTGCAGCGTATGCTGCATTTTCCTAAAGAGGATATGCCTACTTTTATGGATGCAACGGACGGGCTTGCTGCTGCCTATTGTCACTTTCTGCAGATGGGGCGTCCCACGGTGGAGAAAGGCTATCATGGCTGGAAAGATTTATTGCCAAAATCCGGATAAGGTGAAGAAGTGATAAGAATTGAAATGTAGAATCTAAAAATAATATCATGAAATTGAATGAACTTGCTATCATTGGAGTGGCTGCAACGACGGTTGTAAGCTGTACTCCCGCGAAGACGGAGTATGCTTCGTACGAACTTTACCCTGTCCGTTCGGGTAGTCTGACAGAGATGGAATATACACCTGCTGCCACGCAATTCACATTGTGGGCACCTACGGCGGATGAAGTTCGCCTGATGTTGTTCGAAGCAGGAGACGGAGGGCATGCCTATGAAACTATTTCAATGGAATCCTCTGAAGAAGGAACTTGGAAAACTAAAGTTGAAAAGGACTTGATAGGTAAATTCTACACATTCAATGTGAAAATCAATGATAAGTGGTTGGGGGACACTCCGGGTATCAATGCCAAAGCTGTAGGGTGAATGGAAAGCGTGCCGCCATCATCGACATGAAATCCACGGACCCCGAAGGATGGGCAGATGATAAACGTCCGGCATTGGCCTCTCCTGCCGATGTGATTCTTTATGAAATGCACCATCGTGATATGTCCATCGACCGTCGTCGGGTATTGAGCATAAAGGAAAGTTCCTGGCATTGACAGAACAAGGAACGGTAAGTCCCGACAAGCTGGCAACCGGCATTGACCATCTGAAAGAATTGGGAGTGACACATGTACATCTCCTTCCGTCTTATGACTATGCCTCCGTTGATGAGACAAGGCTGGACGAGAACAAGTATAATTGGGGATATGATCCGCAGAACTACAATGTGCCTGACGGCTCTTATTCTACCGACCCTACAAACCGGATGTTCGTATCCGGGAATTCAAGCAGATGGTGCAGGCTCTGCACAAAGCAGGTATCCGTGTTGTTCTGGATGTGGTGTATAACCATACTTTCAATACATCCGACAGTAATTTTGAACGTACAGTGCCGGGATACTTTTACCGTCAGCGACCGGACGGAACGTATGCAGATGGTTCGGCTTGTGGCAATGAAACTGCCAGCAACCGTCCGATGATGCGTAAATACATGATAGAGTCTGTATTACATTGGATTAATGAATATCACATTGACGGATTCCGTTTTGACTTGATGGGTATCCATGACATCGAGACAATGAACGAAATCCGTAAGGCGGCAACGTCTGTAGATCCGACTATATTTATATATGGTGAAGGATGGGCGGCATCGGCTCCACAGATGGCGGAAGATTCTCTGGCAATGAAAGCCAATACTTATAAGATGCCGGGTGTTGCTGCTTTCTCTGACGAAATGCGTGATGCTTTGCGCGGTCCGTTCAATGACAATCATCAAGGTGCTTTCCTTGCCGGATTGCCGGGAGGAGAGGAGAGCATAAAGTTTGGTATTGTAGGAGCCATCAGGCATCCGCAAGTAAATAATGACTCTGTGAATTATAGTAAGGCTCCGTGGGCGGAACAACCTACACAGATGATCAGCTATGTTTCCTGCCATGATGATATGTGCTTGGTGGATAGGCTGAAAGCAAGTATCCCGGGTATTACTCCCGTAGAATTGGCAAAGCTTGACAAACTGGCGCAAACAGCCGTATTCACTTCCCAAGGTGTACCGTTTATTTATGCCGGTGAGGAAGTGATGCGTGACAAGAAGGGAGTACACAATAGTTTTGAGAGTCCCGATTCCATCAATGCGATTGATTGGAGACGAAAGGCGGAGCATGCAGATGTATTTGCTTATTATAAAGGTTTGATACAGCTTCGTAAGAAGCATCCGGCTTTCCGTATGGGTGATGCGGATTTGGTGCGTAAGCATTTGGAATTTCTACCGGTTGACGGCAGCAATGTGGTGGTTTACCGTCTGAAAGAAAATGCCAACGGTGATGCATGGGAGATATTATAGTAGTCTTGAATGCCCGTAAGGAGCCTGCCAAACTTACCGTATCCGAAGGTAAATATACAGTGGTCTGCAAGGATGGCTTTATCAATGAACAAGGTTTGGGCACACTGTACGGCCCCGAAGTTGTTGTTCCGGCCCAATCGGCACTGATTATGTATAAATGATGATTGGATGATGCAGCAACATACAATACACATAGCGGGGGGCGTAGTACGCAACCCGCTTGTTCGTTTGACAGAGCCTGTCACCCTTGATTTCCTGGCAGGAGAACACATTGCCATTGTAGGACCGAACGGAGCCGGAAAGAGCCTCCTGGTGGATATGCTGACGGGAAAGTATCCTTTGCGTGATGGTGAGCTTACCTATGATTTCTCTCCCTCCCTCACGAAAACTGCCTATGACAATATCAGATACATTGCCTTCCGTGATACTTACGGTTCTGCCGATGCCAATTATTACTATCAACAGCGTTGGAATGCCCACGACCAGGAGGATGCTCCGCTAGTACGCGAAGTGCTGGGAGAGGTAAAAGACGATGCCTTGAGGCGGCAGCTATTTGAACTTTTCAGCATAGAGCCGATGCTTGACAAGAAAATCATTCTTCTCAGCAGTGGGGAGCTGCGCAAGTTTCAGTTGACTAAAGCTTTACTGACTGTTCCCCGAATTCTTATCATGGACAATCCTTTCATAGGGCTGGATGCGCCTACCCGTGAACTGCTTTTTAATTTGCTGGATCGGCTTACCCGGCTGGGCGAGTTGCAGATTGTCCTTGTGCTTTCCATGTTGGATGACATACCTTCATTTGTTACACACGTTGTGCCGGTAGAGGAGATGAAGGTGGGCGAAAAGATGGAACGTGAGGAGTATGTGCAGGCATTCTGTGCGGACAATCAGATGCGTATTCAGGAAGAGGCCGGAGCGTTGGAGGAATTGCAGCGGCGTATTCTCGATTTGCCCTACGAACATGCGAATTTCACTTCGGACGAAGTGGTGAAATTGAACGGGGTTAGCATCCGTTACGATGACCGTACCATTCTGAAGGAGCTGGATTGGACAGTGATGCGTGGTGAGAAGTGGGCGCTGAGTGGCGAGAACGGTGCTGGCAAGTCTACCTTGCTTAGTTTGGTTTGTGCGGATAATCCGCAGTCATACGCCTGCGATATCAGTCTTTTCGGACGGAAGCGCGGAACGGGGGAGAGTATTTGGGAAATCAAGAAACACATCGGTTATGTCAGTCCGGAAATGCATCGTGCTTATCTGAAGAATCTGCCTGCCATAGAGATTGTCGCTTCCGGTCTGCACGACAGCATCGGATTGTATAAACGTCCTCATGCCGAACAGATGTCGGTATGCGAGTGGTGGATGGATATTTTCGGTATTGCAGCCTTGAAAGACAAGCCTTTTCTGCAACTCTCCAGTGGAGAACAGCGTCTGGCATTATTGGCTCGTGCTTTTGTCAAGGACCCGGAACTGCTGATATTGGATGAACCGCTTCATGGACTCGATACATACAACCGCCGTCGGGTCAAGAAGATAATAGAGGCATTCTGCCATCGTCGGGATAAAACGATGATTATGGTAACCCACTATGAGAATGAATTGCCGCAAACAATTACTAACCGTTTATTCTTGAAGCGAAACCGCTGACCGAATAATATTGCGTCAGGGAAAGATAATAAAGGACTAGCGGGAACCATTTATGATGTAAATCGTTATATTTGTAATATCAACCATCTAAACATTTATATCATGAAGTTTTTTATTGATACGGCAAATTTGGAACAGATTCGGGAGGCCTATGACTTGGGCGTACTCGACGGAGTTACCACTAATCCTTCGCTTATGGCAAAAGAAGGTATCAAAGGAGTGGAGAACCAGCGTAAGCACTATGTGGACATCTGTAATATTGTGCAAGGCGATGTAAGTGCCGAGGTGATAGCCACCGACTATGAAGGCATGATTAAAGAGGGTGAAGAATTGGCAGCCTTGAATCCGCATATCGTAGTGAAGGTGCCTTGCATTGCAGAAGGTATCAAGGCCGTTAAATACTTCTCGGGCAAAGGTATCCGTACAAATTGTACTCTGGTATTTTCTGTCGGTCAGGCATTGCTTGCAGCCAAGGCAGGTGCAACGTATGTTTCTCCGTTTGTGGGGCGTCTCGATGATATCTGTGAGGATGGCATTGCATTGGTTGCGAAGATTGTAGAGATGTACCGTTATTATGGATATACCACCCAGGTACTTGCCGCCTCTATCCGTCATACGGCACATATCATGCAGTGTATAGAGGTGGGTGCTGATGTGGCTACTTGTCCGCTTTCGGCCATTAAGGGTTTACTTAATCATCCGCTGACCGATTCCGGTCTGAGGAAGTTCCTTGAAGATTACAAACGCGTGAACGGATAAACTTAAAATATCCTATAAGCCTATCTTTCAATGTAATTATTGACTAATATTGGTGAGAAATAGAATAAAAAGATTTATTTTTGCGCCTTATATTTAGATATACAATAAGGCACCGATGAAAGATAGGCTCATAGGATTTATTAAGACATACTGCTTGTTTGTCTGCATTTTTGTGTTGCAGAAACCACTGTTTATGCTGTTTTACAAATCGCTGTACCCGGATGCCTCGTGTGCGGACTGGTTCAGTGTCATTTGGCATGGGTTACCTTTAGACCTATCTCTGGCTGGTTATCTGACAGCTATTCCCTGGTTTTCTTTTCATAACTCTGTATGGACACTTTCTAAATCCCTTTATCGCATCTGGTGCAGCTATTTCCTCTTCATTTCAGTACTTATCTCCATAATTTTTACTGTCGATTTAGGATTATACGAGTATTGGGGGTTCCGTTTGGATGCTACTCCGTTATTCTATTTCTTTTCCTCCCCTAAAGACGCAGTGGCCAGTGTCAGCATTTGGATGGTGCTGGGGGGAATTGTGGCAATGGCTGTTTATGCTGTCGTGCTGTATGCTGTTTTCTACGGCATCTTGCTGCAGAAGAACCTGTTGCTGCGGATGAAACTGCCTTATCGTCGCCTGAAGGTGTCAGGTATATTGTTGCTGATGACGGGGCTGCTGTTTATTCCTATCCGTGGAGGCTTTACAGTATCTACCATGAATGTGGGGAAAGTCTATTTCAGTGCCGAGCAGCGTCTGAACCATGCAGCTATCAACCCTGCATTCAGTCTGATGGAATCTCTTGCCAAGCAGAAGGACTTTAGCAAGCAGTACCGTTTTATGGAAGCTGCGGAGGCCGACCGGCTTTTTAAAGACATGCTTGAACCCGCAGTTGCCGGTGGTCAAACGGAAGAGACGGATTCTGTGCAGCAATCTGCCGATTCGCTGCATACTTTATTCAATACTCAGCGTCCCGATGTACTCTTTGTGATTCTTGAGAGTTTTTCCTCCAGGTTGATGACAGCTTTGGGAGGTGAGCCGAATATTGCCATCCATCTGGATAGCTTGAGTAAGGAAGGGGTGCTCTTTACGAACTTCTACGCCAACAGTTTTCGTACGGACCGTGGACTGGTGGCTATCTTGAGTGGCTATCCTGCCCAGCCCACTACGAGTATTATGAAGTATCCCCGTAAAACGCAGTCCATTCCTGCCATTGCAGGCAGCTTGCGGAAGGCGGGTTATGGTACCAAGTATTATTATGGCGGTGATGCCGACTTTACCAATATGCGTTCCTACCTGATGTCATCAGGCTTTGAAGACATTGTTTCCGACCAGGATTTTCCCGTAACGGAACGTTTAAGTAAGTGGGGGGCGCACGACCATCTCGTATTCAACCGTCTGCTGGAAGACTTGAAAACCGAAGCTGCCGAAGGAACTGCAGAAGAGAAAACTCCTTATTTCCGTGTCTTGCAGACCTCCAGCAGCCACGAGCCTTTTGAAGTACCTTTCCGTCGTCTGGAGAATGACCGGCTGAACGCCTTTGCCTATACGGATAGTTGTGCAGGCGATTTTGTAAGACAGTTCCGTGAGCTCCCCCAGTGGAAGAATACGGTGATTGTGTTTGTTCCAGACCACTTGGGAGCTTATCCCGAACATATCGACAATTTGTCGGTAGAACGCTACCGGATACCTCTGTTGATGGTGGGCGGTGCCATCCGAGAGCCGAGGCGCATTGACGTCTATGGCTCGCAACATGACATTGCAGCCACGTTGCTGGCCCAATTGGCGCTGCCCCATGAAGAGTTTGTTTTCAGTAAAGATATGCTTAATCCCGCTTCCCCTCATTTCGCGTTCTTTACCGTACCCGATGCTTTCGGTATGGTGACAGCGGACAACCAGGTGATATTCAATTGCCAGGCAGGTGCTGTGGTAGTGGATGAGGGCACGGCAAAGGGAAAGAACTTGCCGTTGGGCAAAGCCTATCTGCAGAAATTGTATGACGATATAGCAAAAAGATAAAGGAAGATAATTAAAGTATAAGAGTATAAAGTATGACAGCACTTATGGATGTCTTGCAAGGGGCGATAGATATAGACACAAACATATTCCTTTTCATCAATGGGATGCACAACACCTTTTTCGATTACTTTATGAGTGCCTACAGCGGTAAGTGGGTCTGGGTGCCGATGTATGCTGCCATTTGGTATGTGATGCTGCGCAACTTCCATTGGAAAGTGACTTTGTTCTGCATGGTCGGTCTGGCACTCGTAATTACCATTGCCGACCAGACGGGGGCAACATTGATACGCCCGTATGTGGAACGCCTTCGTCCCGCCAATCTGGAAAATCCCATATCCGACATGGTGCATATCGTAAACGGACATCGAGGAGGGCGTTATGGATTCCCCTCCTGTCATGCTGCCAATACTTTTGGTCTGGCATTCTTTGTCTGGTTTCTTTTCCGTAAACGATGGCTCACTGTGTTTATGATGGGATGGGCGTTGCTGACCTGCTATTCACGTGTCTACTTGGGAGTGCATTATCCGGGCGATCTCATCGCGGGAACATTGGTTGGATTGATTGCCGCATACATTGTATATCGCCTTTTCCTGAAAGTCAGCGGGTATAAGACCATGAAGAAAGTCCCCCATATTTATGCTCCCATATTGGTGGGCGGATTGACGATAGTTGGGATATTGATATATTCCACGGTGATGATATTGCAGGCTCAGACTGATGATTTATCGTCACCATTGCTTCCCTCGGACGTATATTTAGTCGTGAAGTGTAGCTTTGCGTGGTGGAATACGTTGTGTAAGCATACTCTTTTTTGTTGAACAGGTTGTTGAGGCTTGCTTCCAATCTCCATTTTTTTCTTTTATAGATAAGGGATGCATCTGCGAACACGGTGTTGAGATGTGCGTCCCCTCCTAAGTCATTCCGGTAATGCTCGCCGGATAGCCGTAGGTCTACCTGCCCGATACTGAATGTGAGATGTAGCCGTTGTACGAAGTCCAGTAACGGGGTGAGACGGGTATCACTTCCTATCTTACTGCCGCCATAGCCTAATGTGGCATGATATTCCGCTTCAAAAACATCTGCGGGAGACCAGATTATTTTAGGCTCTGCTTTCAGATAATCATAACGATAGGTCTGCAGAAGACTTTGCCGGTTACCCTCGCTGTCAGCCAGGCGGGTAAGCTGTTCGCCATTGCTGCGACTGAGTAGTAGGGTGAGTGAGGTTTTCAAATGCCAGTCGTATATACCTTTGGAGAAAGTACTGCTGAGATTCCAGCTATCGTTATGGTTCGGTAGTTCACGACGAGTGTAGACAATGGCATTTTCGGAAACACTCTGTTCGAAAAGAGTATTCCGGTTGCTGCGGCTGTAGGTTAGTGCGGCAGTGATGAAAAATTCCTGTACAGTGTTTTTGTACTCTCCGTAGAGATTGTAGGTTTGCGTGAGGCTGGTAGGGAAAAGTCCGTTGCCGTCTCGCCAGGTGCGGTAATCAGTTTGGTAGAGTCCCGGATACAAGTCGGAGAAGTCTTCTGCCGAGCGTTTCAGACTGCCATAAAGGGAGAACGTCCAATGATAATCCAGTTTATAGCGCAAATACATGGACGGATTGAAGAACAGGAACGAACGCTGTTGTGAGAAATACCGATCTGCTTTCAGAGGAAGCGAAAGTGTAGCCAGCCATTTTCCACGTTCCAGCTGGAAGTAGGGGGTAATATGCAATGACAGATGCGAAGCATTGAAATCATTGGGCTGTCTTGTCGGAGTATATTTCAGGGTAGCCCGTTCTCCTTGTATTCCTGCCTTATATTGTTGGGTAAATCCATCATACTTTCGTAGATATGCGGCACTGTTATCTGTGTAGAAGTTGTGCTGGTTGAATTTACTTTTTCCTTCTTCGAGTAGTAAGGATGCAGGCTGGTAAGCATACTGTGTCGTCGAACGAAATTCCCAGGTTCCGCTTTCCCGGTTTCGGATAAGATTGAAGTAGTTTCCGGCACTTAGCTGTGACGTTTGCAGAGTTTGTCCCAGTTCCTCCGAACGTCCGCGATTTATTTCTCCGTCTACGGTGAAGCGGTTGGATATATAATTCCGGCTGCTGTTATCTTCATAACGCAGTTCCAGATTAGCGATGTCACTTCTCAGACGATAATGGTAGGTTTCGTCTATTTGTATGGTATCTGTCGGTTGATAATAGATTTGGGTATTTCCCCGTTGCTGTTGGATTAGCTCATGAGTATATCCGGCTTGCAGGCGTAAGCTGCGGTCATCATTCCATTTGTACATACGGTTGCCGTTCAGGGTGTGGGTTTCATTGAATAATAAGCGATTCTTGTCTAATGGTGCGCTGATGCCCGGCTGGGAGAGAAAACCGGAAAGCGGAACTTGTTGCTGGCCATTTCCGGTCAGTTTGGTTTGCTCGTTGCTGAGGTCCTTGCCATTGTTATTCGTCTTGTAATTATAGACACTCTGTTTTCCTTTACCCAGTTGAAGGGCATTCAGTCTGCCTTCCCACAGGATTTTGTTGTTGTCACTCCATCCGGTTCCCAGAGTACCGTTTGCTATCCATTGATCGCGTGCTTTCGGATCGAGTTTTAGGTTTAATGCCACTTCGTCGGAATTGATTTTTCCTTTCAAGGCCTTTACTGACTGATAGTTCTCCATGATTTCCGCACTCTTTACGGCTTTGGCGTTCAGATTGTTGTTGATTTGGTTATAACGTCCGCCTGTCACGTCCATTCCTTCCACAAAGTAGTGGTCGATGGCTTTCCCTTTATACTTAACCTGTCCGTTTTCATCTACATCCACGCCCGGAAGTTTCTTCAATACATCCTTTATGTGCACATCTTTAGATGAAGCAAACTGTGCCAAGTCATATCTCACCGTATCTTTTCGGGTATTGATACGTCCGGGACGTATTTGTACTTCTTTTAATACGATGGCTTCCGGTTGTAGGCTGAGATTCAGGATTCCTGCCGCATTGATATTCCGCATTTCTCTCTTATAGCCTAACAAAGAAATATTGAGTTGCAGCATTCCGCTATGCTTCCACGGCAAAGAAAATTGTCCTTTGGCATCGGTCAATGCATAGTCTATCGTTGTGTGTCCGCGTAATACACTAATCATTACAGCTTCCAGCGGTTGATTGGTTTCTGCATCTGTTATCTTTGCCGCTCAACGTCTGGCGTAGGTAGGCGACAAGAAACTAAAGAAGAAACAGAAAAATAGAATGATAGTTTTTTTATTCATACACTGCAATAATTGATTGTTTGGCAATTGAAGTTTGTTGAAATTTTTACACGATTATGGTGATTTCGTAATTTATTGATTATCAATGCGTAAAAAGAGGATGCTTAAGTATACGACTGAATGGCATTCACTATACGACTGAATAGGGTTCAGTATACGACTGAAATGCATTCAGTATGCGATAGATTTCACGAATGCTTACGGGTGTGGAGAAATATTATCGTTCCAGTGGATTATAAGGAACGTTTTTCGGGTTCTTGGTTGCATTGCCGTGTTCATCACTAACCTTAACGGTGACGTTCGGCATGCTTCCGGTGATAAATCCTACCGGATCGGCATAATAACGTTCGTGCACTTTGTTGTATGCTTTGCGGTTCATCGGTTCGTGCTTCTTTCCGTCGAAAAGTATCGGCCGATATGTGTGGCATTGCTCTACACCTGTGGCAGTGAATGAATAATGCCCTTCACTGTCTTCGGCTTTCAGTATCAGTCCGGGCAGTCCGCAAAGCTTCCATGGACCTTCGCTTATGGGTATTTCTGCAGTAAACCATGCCGTCCATGTACGGCCTTTTAATTGACATTCGGCTTTGCTGCAAAGGTAGGAGAGGACACTATCGTTTTCTGCCAGTATCTTCCACTGCGGACGTTCATCCGTTTCTTCGCAACGCAGGCGGGATATGCCTGCCACTTCATCGAGAGTCGTTACTTTTCCGGCAGGATAACCTCTGAAGGTTCGTTCGCTCAGTTTGCTTGTTCCGTATTGTTTCAGATGTTCATTAATCGTTTCCTGCGAGGCTTTATTGGCGAAGTCTACTGCCAGTACAGAGTCGCAAACATACTTGGTGTAACTGTAGACTTAGAGAGATTTTACCGACTTCCAGCATCATGGTTTCTTCCGTAACATTTTCCGGCTTTTCCGTATTACTGATACAGCGCGTTTCATATTGCACAAGGATTTGTGCTTCACCGATGGTATCATTCTGTATTTTCGTTCCATCAGAAACGATGATTTGTGCCTTGCTTGTGATGCGAACAATATGGCGAGACACAGATTGAGGAAAATAATTCTTGCACTCATAGTTTTTACATTTTTAGAGGTTTTACATATTGCTTCCAGCGATTATTGTACTGCAAAACTATGCGGATTTTGCTTCAGAAGAGGCTGAAAGTTATTACTGAAATATTACTCAATGCATAATATCTGCCTCGCACGTACCTATATTTGCAAGCTAACTTCTACCTTTGTCGGTACTAAATGAAAGTCTTTCTAAGTGAGACTAAAAAAGAACAATTATGGAACAACGGATTAAGATCGTTTGGATATTCTCCATCGCATCGATACTGCTTATTACCTGCGGACAGGTCTACTGGTTGCGTAATCAGTATCAGTATATGAATGATGAACAAATCAATGGTATTTATGATTGCATCTTGCAGACCACCCAACAGTATGACTCTATCCGTACTCCCCAACCCAAAAAGGTGCTTAGCAATACCAATATGTTCTTCTATCACTTGAGCAAATCCATTGATTTGGAAAAGCGGACCACTATCGACGAATTAATTTTGGGTGTTCTGAAAGGGCGGGACTTGGAGAGCTTGGGCCAAAAGAATATAGAAACTCTCAAAATAGAGCAGCAGGACTCTGCCAGTACAGATGATAAAGAGAGAGAGGCAAAGCGTAGGAAATGGGCATTGGCGTTAGACACCCTTTTGCCGGAAGAGCGGCTCATTGCGAAGGATTCATTCAAAATCAATATGTCCGATAAAGATGCTCCTAATTTGAACTCTATTATTAATCTTTATCGTTTGGAGTTGGATGTGCCTTTTGCGTTGCAGCAATTTGATTCCTGCTTGCCATACGTTTGGACGAACAAACGTTTACTACGCATCTGGTGGTTTCCGAAGATTCCATTTACCAGTGGAATGCGGAACTGAAACGGCAAGGTACATTGTTCAATCCATATATAGAAGTAATGTATCCTTATAATCCCCTGAAACGCCAGTTTGTGCTTGTTTCCGTGAAGGTTTCACCTCATGTGGTACTTGTGCGTATGGGTTGGCAGTTAGTGGGCAGTACATGTCTGATATTTCTGCTGGGCTTTGTCTGCTGTTTCAGATAAAACCATCTTGAAGCAACGGCGGATAGACGAACTGCGAAAAAGCTTTGTAAACACTATGATACATGAACTGAAACGTCCCGTCCAGGCTCTGAAAATGTGTATCGCCTTTCTCAATGACAAGTCTATGCGAACAGATGAGAAAGCGATGGATGAAGTGATTCACGATTCCATGTCCGAGCTGGATAACTTGTCGGCCTATCTTTCAAAACTACGTGATATGACGCGTGCCGATGATGAACACACGCAGCTTTCCGTCCGTACATTTGATATAAAGACGAGTTTGGAAAAGCTTGTCCGGCTTTACCATGTTCCTGAGGGTAAGGATGTTGCTATTGAAACCCATTTCAGTTCGGAGACTCTGGTAACGGCAGACCCGGTGCATGTTTCTAATATTATCAGTAATTTGATAGAGAACGCCGTAAAGTATTCGGGCAAGTCTGTGCATATTGTTGTAGATTGCCTTTTGCAGGATCACCAATTGACGATACGGGTGTCTGATGATGGCATCGGCATTCCGGTTTCCGAACAGAACCGTGTATTCGATAAGTTCTATCGGGGCAGTAATCTTCCCGACCGTTCGTTGCCCGGCATTGGTCTGGGGTTGAGCTATGTAAAGTTGCTGGTAGAGGCGCATCATGGAAGCATTTCTTTAAATAGTCAGGCAGGCAAGGAACAATGATTGAAATTAATATTCCTCAATAAGTCCGTGCTAACCCGCATAATCCCTACTCTAAAATAACCAATGATATGAAAGCCTTTGAAAATACTTTTGCCGATGATGATTTGAAATATTCAATGCTGCTGAAGCGCTTTCTTGAGAAGGAAGGCTATGAAGTGACTTATGCCGGAAACGGGGAAATTGCTCTGGAACAATTTCCGCTCATAAAGCCTGATTTGGTATTGCTCGATATCAATATGCCCGGTTACAATGGCTTTGAAGTGGCTGAACGCATCCGCGAGATGGATAAACACGTCCTGATCTTTTTCCTTTCCGACCGTAGCGATAAGGCCGACCGCCTGCAAGGATTCCAACTGAAGGCGAACGATTATCTTGCCAAACCTTTCTATCCGGAAGAGCTGACAGCGCGTATCCGCGAGCGTTTCACTTCGCAGTTGTCCGGCGTGGCAGAGGATGAGATGTATGCTTTCGGCCATTCCGTGTTCAATTACAGTACGAACGAGATTCGTACGGGAAATAGTAAGGTGCTGATTACTTCCCGTCAAGCCGATATCCTTCGCTTGCTTGCGCTGAATGTGAATAAGACTGTCAGTCGCGATACGTTGCTGGATGCTGTGTGGGGCACTGCCTCGTATGCCAACTCCCTTGCCTTGAATGTACAGATGTCCTATCTGCGGCGGTCGCTAAAAAACGACCCGAGCGTGAGGATTGAGTCGTTGATGAAAAAAGGTATATGCTTGCCGTTCTCTGAAAACATCTTTATCTTTGGATTGTTATACAAACAAGACACTTCAAAAAAAAGAGAGCTTATGATGAGTTTAGGAGGATGGATGAATAAAGTCCTGATAGGTTGGGGGATAGACCCGAAGTTTGCCGATATGTTTGACGAGACGATTATTGCACTGCTGATGGTGGGGCTTTCGATAGGGCTGGACTATTTGTGCCAGGCAATCTTCGTTGGCGGTATGAAGCATTATACCGGCGCTCTCCCCATCAGTGGAATACGTTGCTGATGAAACGCAGGGTGATACACCATTTGATACATATTCTGCCGGGAATCCTCATCTACTACCTGCTGCCCATGGCCTTTGTGCGTGGAAAGGAGATGCTTGAGTTCTCACAAAAGGTGTGTGCTGTCTATATCATTGTGGCGGTGCTGCTTACTATCAACGGCTTGTTGCTGGTGATGCTCGATGTTTATAACATGAAGGACAAGCAGAAGAACCGTCCGCTGAAAGGCTTCGTGCAGGTATTGCAAGTGCTACTGTTTTTATCGGAGGCATCATAGTGGTTTCAGTGCTGATAGGCAAGTCTCCTATGACCTTGTTTGCCGGTCTGGGCGCATCTGCGGCTGTACTGATGCTGGTATTTAAGGACAGCATTCTGGGGTTTGTGGCCGGTGTGCAGCTCTCTGCCAACGACATGTTGCGGATAGGGGACTGGATAGCGCTGCCGGGTGGCGTTGCCAATGGAGTTGTAGAGGAGATTACGCTGAACACGGTCAAGATACGCAACTGGGACGAAACCATCTCGACCGTACCGCCGTATACCCTGGTGAACAACTCCTTCCAGAACTGGCGCGGCATGCAGGAAAGTGGCGGGCGACGGGTAAACAAGAATATCTTTCTGGATATGACTACCTTGAAGTTCTGCACTCCGGAAATGCTGGATAATATCCGCAAGGAAGTCCCCTTGATGGCCGACTATCAGCCTGCAGAAGGAGAGGTGCCAACCAATGCGCAGCTCTATCGTATCTACATTGAACGCTATTTGTGCAGCCTGCCGGTGGTGAACCAGGAGATGGACTTGATTATCAGCCAGAAGGAACCCACGACGTATGGGGTACCCATCCAGGTATATTTCTTCTCTCGCAACAAGGTATGGAAAGAGTACGAGCGCATTCAGTCCGACATCTTCGACCACTTGCTGGTGATGGTACAGAAGTTTGACTTGAAACTGTATCAGTATTCCGACTAATATATCAACCGGAACTCCGCATATACAGGCAAGTGGTCGCTGTATCCTCCTTGATACTTCATCCCGTAGTAGGTGCGGAAGGGTTGCTGCCCTCCGTATTTCTTGTCTCTTGTCAGTAGGAAGGGCAGGCAGAATACGTCTGCCTTCGCTTCCTCTGTATATAGCGGTGCGTGTTCTTGCAGCAGCGTACCCGATACGATGATGTGGTCCAGCAGTCCCCATTCTCCTTGATACTTGTAGCTGCCGAAGTGCTTGCGTGTCTTGGTTTTTCTTGCCAGTAGATGGTAAAGTTTTTGTGGATGTAGAGAGTCTTGCAATGTTGACGGTGCTGCTGCCTCCAACACCTCCTTTACCGATTTATTCTCCGGATAATCGTTGAAATCCCCTAAAAGGACTATTTGCGGATGTTGGCGTATCGTGTATAGGCTGTCTATGGCATGCTTCACCTTTCGGGCAGCCAGTAGCCGGTAGGGTTCAGACTCTCTTGCCCCTCCCGAACGGGATGGGAAGTGAGCTACCAGTACATCAAGCGTATCCCGGTTCAGCAACAATCCGCTGACGTGAAGAATGTCCCGTGTGGGACGGCTATTCTTCCGGGGCTTGTCTACGGGGAGGCTCTGATAGGAAAGCAGTTTGAAAAGATTACGTTGATAAAGCAGCGCTACGTCGATGCCGCGTTCGTCGGGAGATTGTGTCATCACATACCGGTAGTCTGCTTCGCGCAAGGCAGAGTAGCGGGTAAGGTCGCGCATCACACTGTCATTCTCCACCTCACACAAGGCAACAAGGGCGGGCGGCGTCCATCCTCCGGTGGCGATGATGACGCGGGCTATATTATCCAGTTTCTTTCTGTATTTAGAGTAGTTCCAATGCCGGGTGGCATCCGGCAGGAACTCGTAATCATTCTTTAGTGTGTCATGTCGGAAGTCGAATAGGTTTTCTACATTGTAGCTTACTATCCGAAACGTGAGGGTATCTCTTCCTTCTTGCCCGTACAGACTGATGTACGGGCAGAGAAGGAAGAGTATAACTCCTATCTTATGGATAACGTTCATACAAACTATTTCCGTTCCCCTTTAAGGAACGCGGGATATTTATTTCACCGGAATGTGCTTCAGTATATCCAGCAGATGGTCCCAGAACTTCTGTACGGTAGGAATCAGCATCCGTTCGTCGGGAGAGTGCACACCCTGCAGGGTAGGTCCGAAGGAAATCATGTCCAGTGCCGGGTATTTGTCAAGGAACAGTCCGCATTCCAGACCTGCATGGATAGCTTTTACCTTGGCATCTACACCGAACAAACGTTTGTAGGACTCAACAGCCACTTCCAGGATTTCTGAATGCGGGTTGGGCTTCCAGCCCGGATATCCGTCGCCGAAAGATACGGCTGCTCCACCCATTTCGAATACAGTACGCACCATATTGGCAATGTCTTGTTTGGAGGAGGCGGTAGAGCTGCGCTGGCTGGTCTCGATACGGATGATATGGCCGGATTTCATCTTTACGGAGGCCAGATTGGTGGAGGTTTCCACCAGCCCGGAATGTCTTGGCTCATGGCATACACACCGTGAGGTGCGGCATAGATGGTTTGCAGCAAGCGCTTGGCGGTATCTTTGTCAATGGCTTTGGGACGGGCTGCTTCCGATTCGAGTACGAATTGGAGGTCCGGGTCAACGACGGCATATTCTGCCTCCACTTCGGCGGCAAAGACATTCAAGTCTGTGCGCAGGGCATGCTTGTCGGCATCGGGTATGGCAATTACCGCGTGTGCTTCGCGGGCAATGGCGTTGCGCAGGTTACCACCGTCTATTTCGCAAAGGTACATGTCGTACTTCTGGGATGCCTGGCTCAGGAAGCGGTTCAGCAGCTTGTTGGCATTGCCGCGCCCCAGGTGTATGTCGCCGCCGGAGTGTCCGCCTTTCAGCCCCTTTATCTGCACTTTGCAGCAGAAATATCCTGCCGGTACGTCCACTTCCCGGTAGGTGAATTCGGCAACGGAATCTATACCGCCTGCACAGCCGATGAAGAGCTCGCTTCATCTTCGGAATCGAGGTTCAACAGAATGTCTCCGTTCATGAAGCCTTCTTTCAGGGCGAAGGCACCGGTCAGTCCGGTCTCCTCGTCCACGGTGAAGAGGCATTCGATAGGACCGTGCTCGATGCTGTCGTCGGCAAGGATAGCCAGTTCGGTGGCTACACCGATGCCGTTGTCGGCTCCCAAGGTTGTACCTTTGGCTTTCAGCCATTCACCGTCAATTTCGGTTTCGATAGGGTCGGTCAGGAAGTCGTGCTTCACGTCGTTGTTCTTTTCACATACCATGTCGATGTGCGATTGAAGTACGACAGTCTTGCGGTTTTCCATACCCGGAGTAGCGGGTTTCTTTATCAGAACGTTTCCGGCTTCGTCCACCTTCGTTTCCAACTTATGTTTTTCTCCGAATGCTTTTAAGTAAGCAATGATTTTCTCTTCCTTCTTCGAAGGGCGCGGCACTTGGCAGATTTCCTCGAAATAGTGAAATACACCAGCCGGTTTCAAGTCTTTTTTTTCCATAATTATCTGAATTAGCGGCTGCCTTACATGTGTTTATGCACCTTCATTATCAATTGTCAAATATCAATTCTCCATTAAATTAACCACTTATTGCTAAATATGGTTAAATTGATTGACTATTTTATTCCCCTTTCTCTTTTTTTAGAGTAAAAAAGGCGAGTTAGTCCAACCAAAGCCTATATTTGCACCCACAAAAATAGTAAAAACACTATTTTCATGTAACAAAATTAATGGAAATGCTTGATACAATATTGATAACTCTGTTAATAGTTGCTATTTGCATTGTTTTATTGGGTGTAAAGGTCTTTTTTGTGAAAGGCGGCAGGTTCCCTAACGGGCATGTCAGTGGCAATAAGGCAATGCGCGATAGAGGTATCGGCTGTGTGCAGTCGCAGGACAGAGAAGCACAACGCAAGTCCCGTTTTTCCATTGATGAACTGGAAAAAGCCTTAAACGATAGTATGAACTAATTTTAAAAAACAATATTTATCAATTATGAAGAGATTAAACTACCTCATGAACGGTCTGGCAGCTCTCGCACTGATCGTTTTATTTGCTCAATGTGCCGGCAATACTGATAAACAGACAACAAGCGCTCCTGCACAAGCCGGCGGATTATCGGAAATGAAAATTGCTTATGTTGAAATAGATACGCTTTTGGCAAAATACAACTATTGCATAGACTTGAATGAGGCTATGGTGAAGAAGGGCGAGAATGTCCGTCTGACATTGAACCAGAAAGCCAGCGAACTGGAGAAGCAGAAGCAGGAATTCCAGACAAAGTATCAGAACAACGCTTATCTTTCTCAGGAGAGAGCGCAGCAGGAATACAACCGCATTGCAAAGTTGGAGCAGGATTTGCAGAACCTGAGCAACAAGCTGCAGTCTGAGCTGATGAGTGAGAATGAAAAGAACAGCCTGCAACTGCGTGATTCTATCAATGCTTTCCTGAAGGAGTACAATAAGACAAAAGGTTACAGCATGATTATCAGCAATACGGGTTTTGACAACCTGCTCTATGCAGACAGTGTCTACAACATCACCCGTGAGATTCTGGATGGTCTGAATGCAAGATACTCTTCTCCGGTGAAGAAATAATATTTATCCTATGATATAAAAAAGGATGTGCTGAAAAGTACATCCTTTTTTATAGGCCTCTCCCTCGCCCCCTCCCCCGTAGAGGGGAGTTTTGAAGTGTTTGTATTTTGTAGGACTATCTCTGTCCCCCTCCCTACGGGGAGGGGCTAGGGGAGAGGCTTTTAATGCTCCGATTGTACGCTTTACCCGCTCCGCAGTAGTGATGGTGTGTGTGTATTCATCAATATGTACCGTTCCTCCCATAGAGACGGCGGAATTGTGATAGAGCATGGAGCTTTCGATATTTTCCCTGGCGGAGAAATGAAACTCGCGGATACCGGTTTCTCGGGCAATGTGGGCTATGTTGGTTTCATTCACCCCACAGCCTGCCAATAGGATGATTCGGTCTGATGCTTGTTGTTGGAGTTCTTTCAGAAGGGGAATGCCTCGCTCTGCTGTAGGTTGCTGTCCGGAAGTTAGGATGCGGTTGCATCCTAATGCGATAATATCTTCTATTGCTTTTTGTGGATTTCTGCATACATCGAAAGCACGGTGGAAGGTGACGGACATCCCTTGTGAGGCTTTCATAAGCTGCTCCATCAATGGAATGTCTACATCTCCTTCTGCCGTCAGGCAACCGAACACGACTCCGTCAGCGCCTAGGCGGCGGGCATTCTCTATGTCTTTCAGCATGATGCGCTGTTCGGTGGAGGAGTAAAGGAAGTCTCCTCCACGGGGACGGACAATGATATGCAATTTGGTCTGCTGCAATGCTTCCCGTGCGATGAGGATATCGCCGTATGAGGGGGTTGTCCCTCCCTCGGGGATGCCTGCGCATAGTTCCACCCGGTCTGCTCCGCCGGCTTGTGCGGCAATACAACTCTCTACGGAGTTGGCACAAACTTCAAACTGATAATCTTTCATTTTGTAAAGTTATGGTTGTGGTGCAAAAATAAGAAAAGGGTGAATACGAATTCACCCTTTTCTGCATTTATTTTCTTTTCTGATGTTACTTTGCGTAGCTCACCGCACGTGTCTCACGGATAACGGTAATTTTCACTTGACCCGGATAAGTCATTTCGTCCTGAATCTTCTTGGCGATTTCACCGGAAAGGTTCTCCGTCTGCTTGTCGTCAATCTTGTCTGCACCGACAATGACACGCAGCTCACGGCCTGCCTGGATGGCATATGTCTTTGTCACTCCCGGATAGGACATGGCCAGTTGCTCAAGGTCGTTCAGGCGCTTGATGTATGCTTCTACAATTTCGCGGCGTGCTCCCGGGCGTGCTCCTGAAATGGCATCGCATACTTGTACGATGGGGGCCAGCAGGCTGGTCATTTCCACTTCGTCGTGGTGGGCACCGATGGCGTTGCAGATGTCCGGCTTTTCCTTGAACTTTTCCGCCAGCTTCATACCATAGAGTGCATGCGGCAATTCCGGTTCCTCATCGGGTACTTTACCTATATCATGCAGCAGTCCGGCACGTTTTGCTTTCTTCGGGTTGAGTCCCAGCTCTGATGCCATCACAGCGCAAAGATTGGCTGTCTCGCGTGCATGCTGCAAAAGGTTCTGGCCGTATGAAGAACGGTATTTCATCTTACCGATAATGCGGATAAGTTCCGGATGCAGACCGTGGATGCCCAGGTCGATAGTAGTGCGTTTACCGGTTTCGATGATTTCCTCTTCTACCTGCTTGCGTACTTTGGCAACTACCTCTTCGATACGTGCCGGGTGGATACGTCCGTCTGTTACCAACTGGTGCAATGCCAGACGTGCAATCTCACGGCGAACCGGGTCGAAAGCTGACAATACGATAGCTTCCGGAGTATCGTCTACCACAATTTCCACACCGGTGGCAGCTTCCAGGGCGCGGATGTTGCGGCCTTCGCGACCGATGATACGTCCCTTTATTTCATCTGATTCGATGTGGAATACGGTTACTGAGTTTTCAATGGCTGTTTCCGTAGCCACGCGCTGGATGCTCTGTATCACGATGCGCTTGGCCTCTTTGCTTGCTGTCAGTTTGGCGTCGTCCATGATGTCGTTAATGTAGGACTGGGCCTGCGTTTTGGCTTCTTCCTTTAGGGATTCTACCATGCGCTCTTTGGCTTCTTCGGCAGAAAGTCCGGAGATAGCTTCCAGTTTTTCTATTTCCTGGCGCTGCATGTGCTCCAGTTCTTCTTTCTTCTTGTCTACGATGGACAGCTGGGCTTCCAGATTTTCTTTCACGGCTTCTGCTTCCATCTTCTTGCGCTGGATTTCTTCCTGGCGTTGGTTCAGTACCAATTCACGTTGTTTCAGCTTGTTTTCTGCCTGCTGTATCTTTTGGTTACGTTGGGCCACTTCTTTTTCCAAGTCCGCCTTCTTGTTCAGGAATTTTTCCTTTACTTCCAGCAACTTATTCTTCTTAATCACTTCCGCTTCCGCTTCCGCATCTCTCAGGATACCGTCGTATTTGTTTTTCAGCCCGTGCTTGAAGAACAAGTACGAGGCAAACCCTCCGACAATGAAGCAGGCAATGGATAATACTATTGTAACTACTGTCATTTTATTAATTTGTTTTTAGTGTATAAATAAAAAAGCACTGCATAAAAGCTTGCTTTGATGAAGGGCAAACTTTTGTACAGTGCGCGAATTTCTCTCTTTTACCGACCCGACGGAGGATTGTAGCTTATTGTTCCTTGAAATAAGTCTCCAATACCTCTGTCAGTTCCTTTATTTTAGCGGTATAGGGTTCAGTATCATTACGGTCCTTCAACTGAAGGTTTTCTAAAGCGAACTGATAGCCACCATGGCTATAATTCTCTCTAGAGACACATTCTGATAATGCTCCCGATACGCATTGAGCCTGATATCTACCTGCTTGGCGGCTTCTCTTACCATTTCCTCGTCCTCACGGTTGATTGTGAGAGTAGGAGGCTCCTGCCATCTGCAGGTTTATCTTTATCTTATCGTTCATACATCCTCTTCTCTTTATTCATTCAACAAAGCGATGCATTTATCGACTTCACGCACTAATTTGGACAATCGCAGTTTCGTCTCTTTCACGTCACTGCCGTTAAGGCTGATTGTCGTAGCTGTTTTTAGGTTCGTGTAGTTAAGTTCCAGTTCCCGGTATTCAGCTTGTACCTTCCCGTATTCCTCCTCTTTGGCTTCAAGAAGTTGCTTTAGCTCAGCATTTTCGCGTTTTAATTCATCGTGCAGATAGATTAAATGCCGCAGTCTGGCTTCAAAGGTACTTAATAGCTTCTTTTCTTCGTCTGTCATCACTACACCAAAATTGTACACAAAAATACGATTTACTTGGAGATTACAAAAACTTTTCGGAGAAAATGTGTTGTAGAAGTGCCGAAATAACCGAAATGGCCTATGAAAGCTTGGTTTCGGGGGATTGAAAAGGGGCGGACTGTTTATCAAAAGATAGGATATGTGGATAGGTGTGGGACTATTGGTTTTCTGCAAGGATTCTCTTCCTTTCTTTTCAAACGCTTAGTATTTCTGTTGCTAACTATTAATCGTCCGACAGTTGTTGAATTATCGTCCAACAACTGTCGACGATAATTAGACATATGTCGGACGATAATAAAACGGTTATCGGACGATTAACAGTTAGTAAGGCAGGAATTACTTTTTGCTGTTTTCGGAACTACTGCTTGGGAATGATTGGAATAACCTACAGTAAAGGAGGATGCAAAGAAATAAATAAAATAATTTATATAATAGTTTGGTTTATAAAATAAACTAATTATATTTGCAACATCTTAGATTGTCAATCGGGGAATATGTGCTGAAATGAATAAGAATTTAACTGATTAAAGATTATGGAAGATAAGATATTTGATATGGGGAAGCAGAAGCCGGTTGCTGGAGTGGTACGGGATAGTTGGCAGCATCAGCTTTGGTGGATATTTACTGTACTAACGGTGATGTGTTTGTATTGGCTTTCCAATATCGTGTTGTGGGTTCCCTGGAGTCATAGCCCCCGGTTGGGTATGTTGCTGATGCTTACTGTAAACCCTCTTTTCTGGGGGATAGGCATTTATGCTTGCTTGTCTTGTGGGAGTAATGCCGGGAATCTGATGAAGAAGGCGTTGTTTGTATCATTGGTTGCTGTGGGAATATCTTTACTTTCGGATTTTCTGTTTTTTGCAGTATGCATGGAGTCAAAGGATGTATGGCATATCACTACTTTTTATGGTTATGCCTGGTTGGTGATACTGGCTTTGGGTGAGGCTTTCTTTTTGCGTAAAAGCTTGTTGGCCAGATGTTATGTGGTGACGGTGAGAGTACTGCTGGTTTTAGTGGGCATTCTACTGTGTTTATGGATTCTTCAGTATACTCTTGTTTAATTCTGAAAGGAGGGAATATGGAAACCTGGTTTGTGTATATGCTTACGGCCAATTGGCTACTGATGCTTTTCTTGATATTGAATGTATTTGATGTTGAATAATAAATCTATTGGTTATGAATGACAGAGTGTTGAATGAGAAGGAGAGTTTGGAACTCATTGCTCAAATGATACAGAATACGAAGTCCCGGATGACTCGGAATTCCGGAGCTCCTTTTCTGATATGGGGATATACGACCATAATAGTGTCGTTATCGGTTTGGTTTCTGTTGAAGGAAACGGGAAATTATCATTGGCAATGGCTGTGGTTTTTGTTGCCGGCTATTTCCCTGCCTTCTACTTTATGGATTGAGCACAAACAACCGAAGATGATTAAGACTTATATTGACCGTATTGTAGGATATGTATGGGCGGTATTCGGATTAGGGGGCTTTTTTGTTTCCTGGGTTTCCATCTTCTTCTGGAATATGTCTGTCCTTTTTGTCATATTACTGATGATGGGAATGGGGACGGCACTGACGGGACTGATTATAAAGATGAAGGTAGTGACAGTGTGCGGAGTGGTGGGAGCTTTGGCCTCTGTGGGGTGTATCTATGTACACGGTTTCGACCAAATACTGGTTTTTGCATCGGCTTTTGTTTTTATGATGGTGATACCGGGACATTACTTAAACGGAATGGCAAAGCAGGATAAATAAATATTTATTGATTATGGAAGACAAGAAACTGAACGAGAAAGAGAGTTTGGAACTCATCACTCAGATGATACAGAATACGCGTCGGAATTTGGACACAGGTAGCGGAAACATGTTTTTAGTGTGGGGATATGTGAGTGTATTGGTGACATTGACGGTGTTGGCGGGTGTGTACTTTACAAAGAATCCTCTCTGGATGTGGGGATTTGGGGAATTCCCGTTATCGGGTATTTACTGACATTTCTTTTGATGCGTAAGCGTCAGAAGATGGTAAAATCTTACATTGACAAGATTTTAGTTCAGGTTTGGAGGATGTTTGGACTGATTTGTATGATATTTGTATTGATGGCTACGGATCTTGAACGGTATGAGGTTATTCTTCCTATGGGGGCTATTGTCATGTCGATGGGAAGTATCATTACGGGTTGCATCATTCGTTATACTACATTTTTTATCTTTCCGGCTATGGGGCTTATGTGGGGTATGAAGAGTTTCTTTGATGCACTGAATTCCGGAACGTCATACGTGTCTTTGGTTTGGTTTACCGGTGTGGTGGTCTTTGCCATGATTGTTCCGGGGCATATTTTGAACTATAAAGCCCGGAAAGAAGTTCACAACAGAAAGTGAGGTATAAGATGAAGACAATAAATAATGTTTTGGACAGATTTCTGCTCTCCTGGAAATTTATGGTATGGATGATTGTTTTGCTATTCATTTTATTTCCGGTTGCAATAAAAGAAGTTCAATGGGAATCTGTTGGAAATATGGTATTCTATACGTTGGGACATGCTTTTATTGGGGCTTCCTTTGTTGGGAATATCTCTCTATGCATTGTTGAAAAATAAATGGAAGAATAAAATTTGATATGTTTAAAGAACTGAACCTTTGCTCCACAGTGAACTGCGGCTTGCGGTGATGTCGTTGCTCATCAGTGTTGAGGAAGCGGATTTTGTCTATATCCGCCAACAAACGAAAGCTACGGCAGGAAACCTCAGTGTGCAGTTGGATAAGCTCAGCAAGGCGGGTTATGTGGAGATAACAAAAACTTTTAAAGGAAAAATGCCTTGTACACTTTGTAGGATTACTCCGCAGGGAGTGGATGCCTTTGAAGAATATATAGAGGCGTTGAAATCTTATCTGGTGGGAAAATTATGATTTTCCTGAGAATTTGATGGGATTGATGGAAAATGGCAGTGTCTGATTAAAAACAATGAGAAATTATGAAAAGGAGTATTGTTTTATTTGTCCTCTTGTCTGCATTTGTAGTAGGCGTATGTATGGTCAATGCGGCTTGTGGAGCCTTATTGTCAAGAACTGAATCTGATGATGTACTGGACGGCATTCAGAAAAAAATTGAACTGGCTATGAACAATTGCTTTGTTCAAAATACTGCAGCTCCGCTCGATAGTCTGTTTACAAAGCTGAACAAACTTGAAGATGGGAATGGTATGGTTCCGTATTGGAAGGCTTATATTACCTACTATAAAAGTGTTTTCTATTTGAAACTTGGAAAGAAGGAAGATAGTGGGAAAGTGATAAAGGAAGCCTCCGCTATTTTGAATGATATAGGGAACAAAACTTCTGAAACCTATGCCTTATTAGCGCTTGTGCAGAGTTTTTCCATTCAGTTTGCTTCGGGTATGGAGGCAGGAAGAATATCTGCTGGCATTCGGGAAAATGCTGGGAAGGCTTTGGAACTGGACTCTACCAATGTAAGAGGTTGGTATGTATTGGGCAGTAACGATTATTACACTCCGGCTAGTTTCGGTGGCGGGAAGAAGGTGGAATATTATTTGAAGAAAGCTACTTCATCTCCTGACAAGAATACAGATGATTCCAGCCTGCCTACCTGGGGAAGAGAATACGCCTATGCTCTCTTGATTCAATACTATATGCAGAACGATAGGACGGATGAGGCCAAAAATTGCTTGCTGATGGCAGAGAAGGAGTATCCGGACAGTTATTTTATCGGCGAATATAAAAGGAAACTGGACGAATAATTTATCATTCTTCTGGAACCACTGTGTATTTAATTGCCTCAAAGGTAGGAATCTTCAAAAAAAGGTTTCTACCTTTGTCTTTTCTTCAAGGAGTAATTTTTTGAATAGGTAGGAACTACAAACAATGAATTGATATGAGAATCTTGGTTACTTATGCCGTACAAGGCGAATTTACTGAATTGAAATTTCCCGGACTGATAGGGGAGGAAGAGGTGCAGGTTGGCTATCTCCGTACCGGTGTGGGAAAGGTGAAATCGGCTTTTTATCTTTCTGAAGCGATAAGCCATGCGCAACCGGACTTGGTGGTCAATGTGGGTACGGCAGGGACTATCCGTCACCAGGTAGGAGATATTTTCGTATGCCGTCATTTTGTGGACCGTGATATGCAGAAGCTGGTGGAGCTTGGTATGGAGTATGAGATTGATTCAATGGATTTGTTGTCCCAAAAAGGATATTGTTTACACTGGCCGGCAGGCGGTGTATGCAATACGGGGGATACTTTCTTGACAGAACTCTCGGATGTGTCCGGTGATGTTGTGGATATGGAAGCCTATGCCCAGGCTTTGGTATGCCGTGCCAAGAATGTTCCTTTCATTTCGGTGAAGTACGTGACGGATATTATCGGGCAGAACTCCGTGAAACATTGGGAAGACAAGCTTGCCGATGCTCGGAAGGGGTTGGGAGAATTCTTCGAGAAGTTAGGAGGAGTTTAGCACATCATTTCAACGTCTTGAATGACAGTATATGCCAAGTCACCCCCACAGCGACAAGGAACAATACTATCTTTATTTCTGTTAGTGGAATCAAGAAGAAGATGCAGTAAACCATTGTTCCCCACATCAGCAGTAGGGAGATGATTTTGGCACGTAGAGGGATGGCTTTGTTCTCGCGGAAGCTGCGGATGTAGGGACCGAGGCATTTGTGGTTCAGCAACCATTGGTACAGTCTGGGTGAGCCTCTGAAGTAGAGTGCTGCCGTGAGCAGCAGGAAAGGCGTGGTGGGCAGCAACGGCAGGAAGATGCCGATGATGCCGAGTGCCAAAGAAACTGTTCCCAAAATGATGCAGACGGTTTTCATGCGGCAAATGTAGGAAAAATAATAATATAGATAATATGTATGCGAATAAAGTAAAGAAGGTTGTTGCCGTCCACGACTTGTCGGGAGTCGGACGGGTGTCTCTGACGGTGGTCATTCCCATCCTTTCGTCTATGGGTTTCCAGGTGTGTCCGTTGCCTACAGCCGTATTGTCGAGCCATACCCAGTATCCGGAATTCTCTTTTCTGGACTTGACGGATGAAATGCCGAAGATTATTTCCGAGTGGAAGAAGCTGGAAGTACAGTTTGATGCCTTTTATACCGGCTATCTGGGTTCTCCGCGGCAGATACATATTGTTTCTGACTTTATTGATGACTTCCGCCGACCGGACGGTCTGGTTGTGGTAGACCCGGTGTTGGGTGATAACGGACGGCTTTATGCGAACTTCCACGAGTCCATGATTGATGAAATGAAACATCTCATCACCAAGGCCGATGTCGTTACCCCCAATCTGACGGAGCTGTTCTATCTGCTGGGTATTCCTTATAAGGAGATGAATACGGATGAGGAATTGAAGTCATACCTTCGCCAGCTTTCCGATTGTGGTCCCGAAGTGGTGATTATTACCAGTGTGCCCGTACGGGATGATAAGCATAAGACGTCCGTGTATGCCTATAACCGGAACGGTAACCGCTACTGGAAGGTTACGTGTCCTTACCTGCCGGCCCATTATCCCGGAACGGGGGATACGTTTACCAGTGTCATCACCGGGGCACTGTTGCAAGGCGACAGTTTGCCCATTGCCCTGGACCGTGCCACGCAGTTCATTCTGCAAGGTATCCGTGCTACTTTCGGATACGAGTACGACAACCGTGAAGGTATACAGCTTGAAAAGGTGTTGCATAATCTCGACATGCCGATTCAAATCTGCAGCTATGAATTAATTTAAACCAATCTCATCTTATGAAAAAGAAAATATTCTTGGCAGTGTTTCTCTGTTGCGGCATGTTTGCAGCAATGGCGCAGACTGCTGCCGACTCTCTTGCCATCGTTTCTGCCGATTGGCAGACTGAGCCCCTGCAGAAAGGGATGCTTTATAAAAAGGCAGTATTCAGTTCTTTGTATGGAGTTCCTCAGGAAGTGTCTATTTTTGAAATATCCCCGAAGCGCTACCGTTTCGATGTGCTCGTCCACAATCCCAAGGAGGAGACCAGTATAGCCGCCCGGCATGCAGGTGCGGTGGCGGCCATCAATGGCTCCTATTTTGATATGAAAGCCGGAAATTCCGTCTGCTATCTGCGTAAGGACGGGGTGGTGATAGATACTACCTCTACCGGAGTTCTGGCAACAGTGTCCAATGGAGCTGTACTCATAAAGAAAGGCAGGCTGGAACTGATTCCCTGGAGCAAGCAGGATGAAAAGGCATGTACTTTGAAAAAAGGCACTGTGCTGGCTTCCGGTCCTTTGATGCTGAAGGACGGGCAAGTGTGCGACTTGTCCGGGACTAATCGGAATTTTGTAGATACCAAGCATCCTCGCAGTGCTGTGGCGCTGACAAGAGAAGGAAAATCCTGCTTATTGTTGTTGACGGACGTCGGAAGGGAAAGCGGAAGGTATCAATATACCGAGCTTGCCATATGATTCGTATATTGGGCGGGGAGGATGCGTTGAATCTGGACGGTGGCGGTTCTTCTACGCTGTGGAGTGGGGCGTTGCCGGATAAGGGAATAGCCAATACCCCGAGTGGCAGTGCAGAGCGTAAGGTTGCCAATTCTCTTTGTGTGTACGAATAAGATAGGGAAGTAAATGGATAAATCTTAAGTTTTTTGTAATTTTGCCGTCGCATCGAGGTGACATTAGATGCGGCAACTTATTATATTAATTAGCGTATTAACAATATGTACACAGTCATCAAACGTATGGAAGTGTCGGCTGCCCATAGCCTGAAACTTTCTTATCGCAGTAAGTGTGAGAATCTGCACGGTCACAACTGGATTATCACTGTCTATTGCCGTTCCAAAGAGCTGAATGCGGACGGAATGGTGGTAGACTTCAGTCACATCAAGCAGGTGGTAAAGGAACAGCTGGATCATCATAATCTTAATGAAGTGCTGTCCTTCAATCCCACAGCCGAGAACATAGCCCGTTGGATATGCGACCAGATACCCACTTGCTTCAAGGTAGAGGTGCAGGAGTCGGAATCAAACATTGCCGTCTATGAGGAAGATTAATGAGATATTCTACAGTTTGCAGGGAGAAGGATACCATACGGGTACCCCGGCTTGTCTTTATCCGTTTTTCCGGTTGCAACCTGAAGTGCCCCTTCTGTGATACGCAGCATGAGGACGGCATACTGATGTCCGATGAAGATATCGTAACAGAAGTCAGTAAATACCCTGCCGCTACCGTGATACTGACCGGTGGAGAACCCTCCCTTTGGATTGACCGTGAATTTGTGGATTGTCTGCACCAGGCGGGAAAGTATGTCTGCATTGAAACAAACGGTACCCGTCCGCTGCCGGATAATATAGATTGGGTGACTGCTCTCCAAGCAGGGGGTAAAGCTGGAAATTACGCGTATGAATGAAGTGAAGGTGGTGTATGAAGGGCAGGATATTACTGTTTATGAGCAGTTGCCCGCCGGGCATTTCTTTCTTCAGCCTTGCTCTTGCAGCAATACGGCCGAAACGGTGGATTGCGTGATGAAGCATCCTAAGTGGAGACTTAGTTTGCAGACACATAAGCTGATAGATATCCGGTAGGCATTTATAAAACGAATAATGCTGTAAGCAATGCTTACAGCCATTATTCGTTCATGCACGGGAGGAGAGGCTCGAACTCCCGACACCCGGTTTTGGAGACCGGTGCTCTACCAACTGAGCTACTCCCGTGTTTGCGGCTGCAAAGGTAATGCAAACTTTCAAATATGCAAGTAACAGACGTACTTATTTTATAAAGAAAGTTGCTTACAACATCTGTAAGTCCTGATACATAATGCGATACGCTGCTGCTTTTTTTCCAGTGCCAGCGGGTAGGCTCTTGAGGAAGAAGGCATCCGGTAGAGGCGCATCGGATGGTTTTCGAAAAGAAACTCCGTGAAGTCGCCTACTTTGGGCTTGTCGATGGAAAACTGCGTGCACAGCGTGTCCGTTGCCTTCTCGCCGGTGGTGACGATAGCCTTGCATTGCGGTATCCGGTGCAGTAGGGCAGGAATGTCCGTAGGCTGCACTACTTCCAGAAACTTGTCCGAGGCATTGTCCTGCAGGCGCCGGATGGCAGAGGCTGTGTCGAACAAGGCAATACCCTTTCCTGCAGGAAACTGATGAGGCGTTCTTTGCAGAAAGCCTTCTTCGTCTTGTCTACAAAATAATCCTTGTCATTGAAGAAAAGGAACCCGGTAATCCTCCACATGTCATTGTTCCAGTTGGGGTAGTAAAACTCCATGGACCACCGCTTTTTCTGCGGAGGAAAGCTTCCCAGCATCAGTAGACGGGCGTTGCGGGAAGGAAGGGTTCTAAAGGGTGTTGTTCTATTTCCATACTTTCCAATTTCATTGTTCTGCCTGCAAAAGTACGGAATATATCTTGGATATGCTATCCTGCAATGTCCTGATTGCTCATTCTGTCGGTGATTTGGAAGGGGAAATCAGGATATTCGTAGAGGCTGAACCGGGATTCCGTCTTGCCTTCCGTATAGTTCCAGATGGTGGCATATTCTTCGGCGTCTTCTCCCATGGCTTGCAGCTGACGGAGGTAGGAGGCTATGGACTTGTTTTCTACGATATATATTTGTCCCAGCCGGTCTATTATAGGGCTGTGGCGCCGGGTGCCGTCATGGTCGAAACGCAGGATGCGCTTGCCTTCGGGAGTGATGCCTACCATGTTGAAGGTCATGCTCTTGCCGATGGCGGGCAGGTTGAGCACATTGCGGTCGGTGGCGAGGAAAGGCAGGTGGTGCGTTTTCAGGAAACGCCGGATGCAGGCTGCCGGGTCATGGACGGTTCCAAGCAGTACGGACAGATTATGGGCATCTTCCTTGGTCAGCTTCCCGAAGCACTTTTCTTCCCGTTGCTCTTGTACGGAACGGCTGTTGGGGGTAAACACGGCATTGTTTTCTTCAAAACCTTTCACGGAGAAGGTGTAGTAGCAAACCACTCCCAACTGATTGAGCACTTGGCGCAGGCGGGTGGTATGCCCTCGGCGGGATGCAGCTACGTTGTATACCAGTTGGTTATCAATGAGCCAGCCTGCCGCCAGCAGTTTGCGTATTCCTTCGGCAGCTTCCGGAGTGACTTCGAGCGGGGTTTGGAAATGTGTCTGGATAATGAACTGGCGGATGCCGATGGTAGACGCCTTTTCCTTGAATTCCCTTAGAATCTCCACCAGCCCGTCATTGATGCGCATGGCAGGTAGGCGGGGAGGCGTGAGCCGAGGCGTACACGTTGCAGCTCTGCATACTTTTCTCCCTCGGGCCGTTCCTGATTGGCTTTCCGCTTGCGGACTGCCATGCGGTAGACGGCGTCTAATATGTTGCCCAGCGTCTTGTTTTGGCTCATCAGTGCGTCACCGCCGGTGATGAGAATGTCCCGCAGTTGCGTGTCTTCCTCAAAATAGGCCATCAGCCGGCGCAGCTTCTTTTCCCATGTCTCCTTGGGACGCAGGGTGTCAAACTCAAAATTGAGCCGTTTGCTTTGAAAGTCGTACATACGCTGACAAGATGCGCAGAGTCCTCCGCAGGCGCGTCCCATGGTGTCGGGGATGAGGATGGCCACTTCCGGATAACGGCGGTGGATGTTATGCCCGTCGGGCAGCAGCCAGCCGGCGGCGTTGGGTTTACCTGGTTCTACGATATCCTCCCGTTCCCAGGCACGTATCTGTCCGTAGGTTTCCACCAGTTGGGGTGAATAGAGTATATAGCTGCGCAGGGCCTCGTCGTCGTATCCGCTGCCGGTGCAGTTCAGCAGTGACAGATAATAGGGGGTGGCGAAGGAAAGGCATTCCCTTCTTGCGGGCTTTTGAGAGCAGGTACATGGTTTCGGCAGAAAGGGAGTTGCCGAGAAGACGGTTTAGCTCCGTAGGGCTTTTGACGGCCATGGCAAGATGGAAACGGAAGTCATTCCACCATTCGCTGACGAGGTTGAACTTCTCCTCGTAGCTGAGTCCCTCTTCGAAATGGAAGCGGGAAGCCGGGTTCTTGCGGTGCTCAATCTTCTGCACCAGTGCATGCAGGATGCGTTCCTTGTTCTTTGCACGGATATGCTGCACGTCTTCATCCAGTCCGCTGGGCCAGCGTTCGGTCAGGGTTTTGATTTTCTGTGCGGAGGCAGGGTGGGGCTGGCTGGTGGAGGCGTTTGAACTGCTGGAACAAGTCGATGAACAGGTCCGTTTCCGTTTCCTCTTCCCATTGTCCTGTGAGGAAGGAATGCAGCATTGATAAAGTTGATATGGGCAGCTGTTCTCCGATGGAGAGCTCGTGTACTTCCTGCCCGTCAAATTCAATCAAGAGTCGAATTTGCTTACCGGCCTCGTTGTCCACTTCCGGATGTCCGGCAATGTACTCCGTCAGGTTGGCCTTGAAGGCTTCCGCATCGTCGCTTTGAACGGCGATGCTGACCAATTCAGGGAGTTCGTGCCGATAAAGTTGTTCCAGTTGTGATTAGAGTGAGTGCAAGCATTTTCTTTTTGTTTCATAAGCGGTTGTTTTTTTGAAGTTAATATTTATGATGGTTGACGCGGGGTGCGTCCTTGTGTTCCGTGAGGGGAAAATGATTTCATTTGCTAAAAATAACAAAAAAAGCGGGAAATTTCTTTCCCGCCTTCTTGTTTCTAAAGTTCTTTAGAATTCTTTTTCTTTTATTTCTCTTCGTTGGCTTTCTGTTTCGGTTCCTTTTTGGCCAGCATCACTACGTTGTAAACGTACTCGGTCATCCATTGTTCCGAATATCCCAGACGCTCTTTGTACTGGCGTACTGCCGCTGCCGTCTTGTGTACATCGTCCTTTTTCCATACGGTTTTTGTACAGACGTCGTGTACGGTTTTTTCGGTCATGCTGCGCAGTGCTCCCTTGAAGATGGAAGGCATGCGGAATTTCCACTGCATCAGGTTTCCCATCAGCATCATCAAGTCATTGGAGAAGCCTTGATACATAAAGAGATAACCTTGTACGTCGTTCTGCGTACGGCAGTGCTTCTTGACGGAAGTATCAATTTCCTTGAAGAAGTTTTCACTGATGCCGTAGTCCTGCATCAGCATCTTGCGCGAAGCGGCCTTTTCCGCTTGTCCCAGGCGGCCTCCCTGCGTGGGGATTTTGAACAGACGCTTGAAGTTGGCTACATCCGGCACAAAGCGGATATTGGTGATGCCCAGGTTGGCGGCTATTACAGACTGGAAGTAGACGCGTGTCAGTGACACGAAGTCTTCCACATTCTTCGAAGATACTTCTCCGGTATTCTTGTTGAATAGTTTGGCAAATAAACTCATATCAAATTACGAATTACTGATTACAAATTACAAGACCGCAGGTCATCCGGCGGTTCCGGCTGCAAAAGTACGAAATAAGTTGGTTATCACCAGCACTCTATGTCTTTTTCTACCTCTTTCAGGCGGTTCTTGGTGAAAACGGGGTCTTTGATACCGGCGCTTTTCTGTGCGCGGTAGTCTTCAAGCAGCCTGAAAGCGTATTTTCCGAGCAGGCTGATGGCGATAAGATTGCAGAGCGCCATGAGTCCCATAGTGACGTCGGCAAGGCTCCATGCCAGGTCGAAGGTGGCAACAGCACCGAACATGACCATGCCGCCCACCAGTATACGGTAGATGTTGAGCACCCATTTACGGTGGGTAAGGTAGCGCACATTGGCTTCTCCGTAATAATAATTTCCCAGAATGCTGCTGAATGCGAAGAAGAACAAGGCTACCGCAACGAAGATGGCTCCCGAAGGTCCTATCTCGTTGGTCAGTGCATGCTGGGTAAGCTGTACGCCGTTTGTGGAACCATCCAGTGGAGCACCGCTGAACAGAATGATGAAAGCGGTGCAGGTACATATAATCAGCGTATCGGTAAATACTCCCAGCGTCTGAATCAAGCCTTGCTTCACGGGGTGGCTGACGTGTGCGGTTGCCGCCACATTGGGGGCGGACCCCATACCGGCCTCGTTGCTGAACAGCCCGCGTTTGATGCCCTGCATCAGCGCCATGCCGACACCCCCTCCCAAAGCCTGCTCCCATCCGAAGGCGTGGCCGACAATGAGTGCCAGGACTCCCGGCAGCTCTTTGATGTTCAACAGAACGATGATAAGTGCCAGTGCAATGTATCCCAACGCCATGATGGGGACGATGATGCTGCTGACTTTGGCTATGCGCTGTACGCCTCCAAAGATGATTGTCAGCGTGAGTGCGGTGATGATCCCTCCCACAACGGCATGGTCGAACCCGAAAGCGCCTTCGAAAGCGGCACACAGTGTATTGCTCTGTACCGAGTTGAATGCAAATCCGAAGGTAATGGTGATAAGTACGGCAAACAGTGCCCCCATCCACGGCTGTTTCAGTCCCTTACGCATATAGTAGGCCGGGCCGCCGATAAAGGAGTCTTTGCCCTTTATCTTATACAATTGGGCCAGTGTAGATTCTACAAACGAGCTGGAAGCACCCAGGAGGCAATCACCCACATCCAGAATACAGCGCCCGGACCGCCTACTGCAATGGCGGTGGCAACCCCTGCAAGATTGCCCGTACCTACACGGCTGGCAATGGAGATGCAAATGCCTGGAACGATGAGATATGCTTTTCCTTGGCATCGCCTTTCCCGCCCGAGTCGCCCAGCAGACGTACCATTCCTTTATCATCCGGAACTGTACAAAGCGGGTTCTCAGCG